>JAABUN010001060.1_pt1 | contig 65318 bp, 49 predicted proteins | sample 5559311 | NCBI WGS metagenome assembly JAABUN01 (sample SAMN10711877, study PRJNA513370) | rock metagenome | isolation source: Antarctica rocks | place: Antarctica: Victoria Land, Siegfried Peak sud
AATCCGCCTTCAAAAACATTGTTGCCTTCAAAATCTTTGCGGTTGACCCACCACGTAAAATTGAGCAGCAGTTTATGAAAAACTTTTTCGAGAAAATCTCTGTCCGCCGCGCCGCGCCGCTTTGCTTCGATTTGATAAACCCTCAAAGCCGCCCAAGCGTGAACCGGCGGATTGACATCGGAAAACGCCCATTCGTATGCGGGAATTTGCCCGTTCGGGTGCAGATACCACTCGCGCAGCAGCAAAATCAATTGTTCTTTCGCAAAATCCGAATCGACAATTGCCAAGGAAACGCAGTGAAACGCCAAATCCCACGCCGCATACCATGGATATTCCCACTTGTCGGGCATCGAAATAACGTCGTCGTTGTAGAGATGTTTCCAGCCGGAATTTCTATTGGTCAATCTTTCTTTCGGCGGCGCGGCAAATTTTCCGTCGCCTTCGAGCCACGTCTTGACGACGTAATGATAAAACTGTTTTGACCAGAGCATTCCGGCAAGCGATTGGCGCATCACGCTTTGCGCGTCGGTCGAAAGATTTTCCGGTATGATTTCACGATAAAATTCGTCGGCTTCTTTTTTTCGCTCAACGAAAATTTGCTCGCACTCTTTGATAAATTCGCCGCTCGTTTCGCTTGCGGCTTGTATTTCAGACTTTGGACTTTGGACTCTGGACTCTGGACTTGCGAACAATCGCAGGTAAATTGTTTCCGACGCTTGCGGCGCGATGTCGAAACGATAATGCGCGGCGGCTTTCGTTCCGAAATTTGCGGGATTTACGGCTTCTTTTTTACCTTCGACAACAAAATCGTTGATGCCGTCTTTGGCAAAATCCGATTCGTTTTTTCCGTTGTAAAGTTTAGCGAAATTCGTTTCGTTTTCGGTGAAAAGCAATTGCCGCGCGCCCGCGCAGATTAAAAAATAATCGCCGCGTTTTTCTTCGCTTAAATGAATCGAAGAAAGATTTTCCGTTTCGATTTCGACATTTTTTAAAACGGGTTTTTGCGCCGTTTTATACCAACTCCAGCGATTGCGAAACCAAACGGTCGGCAAAATGTGCAGCGGCGCGGTTTCTCGCCCTCGATTTGTCGCCGTGATTTTTATGCAGATGTCTTCGGCGTCGGCTTTGGCGTATTCGACGAAAACATCGAAATACTTGTCTTCGTCAAACACGCCCGTGTCGATTAACTCATACTCGGCGTTTAATTTATCGCGCCGCGCGTTTTCTTCGCGCAAGTTTTCATACGGAAACGCGCCGTGCGGATATTTATATAAAAATTTCTGGTAAGAATGCGTCGGCGTGTTGTCCAGATAAAAATAATACTCTTTCACGTCTTCGCCGTGATTGCCTTCCGTGCCGCCCAAGCCGAACAATCTTTCCTTCAAAAATTCGTCCTTTTCGTTCCAGAGAGAAACGGCGAAACAGATGCGCTGTTTTCTGTCGCAGATGCCGGCGATGCCGTCTTCGTTCCAGCGAAAAGCCTTGAAACGCGCCTGCTCGAACGGAAAATAATTCCACGCCGAGCCGTCGCGCGAATAATCTTCGCGCACCGTTCCCCACGCTCTTTCGCTCAAATAACAGCCCCAGAGCTTCCAGTCTTTTTCTAGCGCGCGCGCTTCTTCGAGCCGTTTTTCTTCCGCGTTCAAATTTCCCCCCCTCTCGCCTTTAAATTGCTTAAAAGAATTGCACAAAAAAACAGCGCGCGTCCAGCATTCGCCCTAAATCAATAAAAAATCGTGGACGCGCCGCGAAAATTCTGTTAAATTCACAAGGCGTAAAATTTTTATTTTTTCAATTTGCCCGCCGGTCTTACAGCTTTTTACCGGCGCTTATTGAAAAACAATTTCCATTAACAGTTTCTTTTTTTATTGCGGGATGAAAAAGGAAGAAATATCGACTCCAGATTACGGAAAGTCGGCGGGCGCGGCTGTTTCTCTACTTGAGAACAGAACGACGACAGCTTCTTCGGCGACGGGCGCGCGACTTTTGCGGCGTTCGCGCTCGATTTCCGCCGAGCGGCTCACCGCGCTTTTAAACGAAATTCAAGAAAAACTCGACGAAGGACTTTCCGGCGCGGCTGAAAAAATCGTCAACGAAACGCTCGCCAATTTTTCCTACACGCCCGAAGCCGAAGCAAAATTGCGCCAGCTTCTCTCTTACAGTTTCGAGACGAGCGGCGATTATAAAGAAAGCCTCAAAGCGGTCGAAAAATACGACGACGAAGAAATTTTAGCCGAACTCGAACTCGACACAGCCGTTTCCGTTCTCGTCCAGCTCGCCATCAGCTATAACAACACGAACGATTATCCGAAAGCCGTCGCGCTGCTCAATAACATTTTAGAAGTCGCCAAAGAGGAAAACTTAAACACCCGGCTCGGCGAGATTTATCGCGCTCTGGCGCGCGTTTATCGCAAGTTGAGCGAGTATCCGATTTCGCGCGACCACGCCGAAAAAGCCCTGAATTATTCGCGCGAACACGGCGCGTGGCGCGGAATGGCGGAAGCCTATTACTTGATTGCGATGTCGTATCATCTGGCGGGCAACAGCGAAAAATCCATCGAGTATTTCGAGCAGGCGATAAAAATCACCGGCTCGCACGCCGCGCCGTTTATGTTGGGTAAAATCTATTCGGATTTGTCGGGCGCATATTGGTTTTTGCGCCGCCCGCACGACGGCATCGCGTGTTTGGAAAAATCGATTAACTTTTTCGAGCAGACCGAACACAAAATTCAGGCGACTGCTGCTTATAATAATTTGGGGCTTCATTTGACAATGCGCGGCGAGTGGACGCGCGCCGAAGCCGCGTATAATCGCGCGCTGGAACTGGCGACCGAAGCTAACCACGCGCACGTCGCGGGAATTTTAGACTCTTTGGGCGAGCTGAAAATTCTGCGCGGCGAATTCGTCGAAGCGCAGGAAATGCTCGAACGCAGCGTCGCGCTCGCCCGCGAGCGCAAAGTCGATTGGTATGCCATCCAATCTCTGCGAAATCTCGCGCGCACTTTGCTGTTTCAGGGAAAGCTCGCCGAAGCCAAAGAAAAGGCGCTTGAAACTATTGAAATCTGCGGGCGAATGGGCGAAACTCAGATTGCAAATATGGCGCGGCTCGTTCTGGCGGAAGTTTATCTGGAAGAAAAAGAACTTGCCGCCTGCGAGCGCGAGCTTGAAAAAATCGAAGCGAGCGATCCTTCGTCCGACTTTTTCGTGCTTGGCAACATTCAGCGCATTCGCGGTCTCGCCCAATTAAGAAAAGGCGACGAAGAATTAGCCGTTCATCATTTCAGCCGCGCGCTGACGATTTTTGAAGCGGCGGAAGACGCTTATCACACCGCTCTCGCGCATTTTTTAATCGGCGAAACGCTGCTCGAAACCCAAACGGAACGCGCGCGCAAAAACCTGACTGCCGCCGCCGAAATTTTCCGTCGGCTCGGCGTGGAATTATTGTCCGAAAAAACCGATGCGCTGCTCGAACGACTGAAAACAAACGGGCAAACGCTACCGCAAATTCCGAAGAAAAAATTCGCGTCCAATTCTTCTTCCACCTCGTCTTCGTCCGCCGGCTCGCAGCTTTTAATGCTCCGCCTTGCCGAAGCGACCGCCTCGCGCGAGCTACTTTTCCGCGAGCTTGTCGCCATTTTGCAGCAGGAAACTTTAGCGAAAAAAATCGTCGTCGCCGACTCGAACGACCGGAAAAGATTTTTCCCGTTTATCACGCACGGCTGCGCGCCGAGCGAGAGTATGGAGCTTGTCGAAAAGCTCCAGCAGGCGCAGCAGAAAAACGATTTGGACACGTTCGCAAAGACGAAAAATCTGCAAATCTTCCCGCTCCGAGCGCCGAGCGCGCCGCCTGCTTTCCTAATAATTTCGCCCGCGTCGGGTGCGGTTTTAGGCGACGGCGGCGGCAGTTCACTTCAACCGCTTCTGCGAGTTGTGGAACTCGGAATGGACGTTTGCGCGTTGCGCGACAAAGACAAATCGCAATACACCGAGCTGGATTCGAGCGCGTTCACGTCAAACAGCCTGATGCCCGGATTTATTCATTCGTCTCCGGCGATGACTTCGCTTGTCGAAGAAGTTTATAAAATCCGCTCGTCGGACGTAACCGTGCTTGTTACAGGCGAATCGGGAACGGGCAAAGAGTTGGTTTCGCGCGCCATTCATTCGATTTCCAACCGCAAAGATAAGATTTTCATACCGTTTAACTGCACCGCAGTTCCGAAAGAACTTGCCGAAGGACATCTTTTCGGCTACAGAAAAGGCGCATTCACTGGCGCGGTCAACGATTCGCCCGGCGTCATTCGCACAGCCGACGGCGGAACGCTTTTCCTGGACGAAATCGGTGATTTGCCGCTCGACGTTCAGCCGAAGATTTTAAGGTTTTTGCAGGAAGGCGAAGTGCAGCCGATTGGCGAGCGCAAGCCGATAAAAGTTGACGTTCGCATCATCGCCGCGACCAATATGCCGTTGGAAGAAAAAGTCGCCGAAGGCACGTTCCGCGAAGATTTGTATTATCGCCTGAACGTCATCCGCCTTCGCGTGCCGCCCTTGCGTGAGCGCCGCTCGGAAATTCCGCCGATGATAAATTACTACATCAATCAATACTCGGCGCGCTTCGGCAAACGCGACATTATAATTACGCCGCAGACGATTGATTTGCTGATGGTCTGCGACTGGGCGGGCAACGTGCGCCAGCTTTGCAACGAAGTTCAGCGCATCGTCGCGCGCGCCGAAGACGGCGAAAAAATCACGCCCGAACATCTTTCAACCGACCTCAAACGCTCTGCAAAACCGATTGCATCGTTCGCCGAATCGGGAAATGTGCGCCCGATTACTTCCTACAACAATTCGTTCGCGTCCTCTTCGTTCAACGCTAACTCCAACAACGGCGGCACGCTTGAAGAAGCCGTCTCCGAATTGGAAATCCAAATGATAAAAGAGGCGCTCGCCCGCCACAACTGGAACATCTCGCGCGTCGCCGTCGAACTCGGTCTGACACGGCGCGGGCTTTATTTAAAGCTCGCTCGCTACGGCATCGAAAAAGCAGCGTAAAACCAACTAGAAGCTATCTAAAAAATACTCTTTCCCTTACCACTTTGCGCCTTTGCAGGACAATTTCCGGTTTCCCGCAAAGGCACAAAGTTCGCAAAGAAAAAAGAGCAGCTTTTTTAAAGATTAGGAATTATTATTCTTTCACTTTTCACTATTTTGTCGTTAGCTTTCTAATCTCGACTTTATCTTGAAATTCGGCGGGAACAATCAGGCGCGGCACGTTTTCGCCCGCATCGTTTTTGAGAAATTCAACTTGCAGACTTGCCGCTTCTATCGATTCCAAAACGGAACGCGCGCCGTATAAAACCGCTGTCGCCGATTTTTTTTCGCCTTTGACCGCAATCATAAACATCAGCTCGACGCGCCGTTCGCCGATGCGAAACGCGACATCGACGTAAGTTGTGTCGAGAATCGAGATTTTCAAGTTTGAAGCGTTAAAAGGCGTTTGCCGGGCGATAAAATCCTTTGTTCGATTTTCGAGATTTATCTTTTCGGTCGGCAGAAAATCGATTGCCTCGACGACGCTTTGCGCGCCGCGAACACGAACTTTTTGCGGCGAAACAGTTTGGCTGTAGATTTCAAAATTTTCGGGAATCGCGCCGGTTGTTTCGACTTTAACCGAAATTTCCCGTTCTTCAATTCGTTCGAGCCGAACGGCGATTCGATTCGGCTGAATTTCCTTCAAAGCGACGCCGTTCGGCAAATCGACCGCCGCGTTTTCCGGCGTGATTTGCAGAGTTCGCTCGCCAGTTGCCGTCGCGTCCGTCAAATTGAGCGAAACGATTAAATCTTCCTTTTTGATGCGGTCGATTTTGCGCTGGTCGCCGGTTACGAGCAAATCAACTTCCTGCGCTGAGATGTTTGTAACCTCGATGTTGTCGGGAACACGCGGTCTGAGCGCGACGCTTTGCAGACGCGCGTCGGTCGGCGCGCGCAAGCCGGTTACGCCGAGCCAAAGCCCGAGCGTGATAAGTAGCGCAAACAATTTCAACAGCCAGTCTTCGAGAAAAACGCGCCGCAAAAGACGCAGAACGAATGAGCGCCGAACTTGTTTGTCGAAAATTTTCTCGGTCGGGAAAAGCATTTTAAATGGAAAATGGAAAATGGAAAATGGAAAATGAAGAAAATTGTAAATTGTGAACGGTAAATGGCAAGTCAAAAAACTGCTTTATATTTTCCATTTTCCATTTAAATCCGTTTTCCATTAACTTATCGTTATTTCGGTTTCGCTCTCCTTCATCGGTTTGGGCAAATCGCGCGGCGGTGATTTCGGTTCGGCAAACGGGATTTCCATTGCTCTTAAAAGCTGGAAGCGAAGCTGCGTCGTGTCGAGATTGCGCCGGACGACGCCGCCTTCGACGAACGTGATTAAGCCGGTTTCTTCGGAAACAACAACCGAAATCGCGTCCGAGTCTTCCGTGATGCCGATTGCGGCGCGGTGGCGCGTGCCGAGTTCGCGCGAGACGCTCGGATTTTTCGTCAGCGGCAAAAAAACCGACGCGGCGGCGATTCGCGTCCGTTGGATGACAACCGCGCCGTCGTGCAGCGGCGTTGACGGATTAAAAATCGTAACCAGTAAATCATAGCTGACGCGCGCGTCTAACTGGACGCCCGCGTCGATTAAATTTCGCAAGCCGACGTTGCGCTCGATGACGATAAGAGCGCCGATTTTCTCGCTCGAGAGCGTCGTCGCCGCCAGCACGATTTCGTCGTAAATCGTCTCGCCCAAAGTTCCGCGACGGGTTACGGGAAAACGCAGACGATTGCCAAAATAAATCAGCGCCTGCCGGATTTCCGATTGGAAAAGCACGATAATCGCCACGCCGATATAAAGCACGGCGGAACGAAGCACGAATTCGAGCGTCGCCAAATCCTGCGCGACGGCGAGCCAGTATAAAAGCCCAAGCACAACCATTCCGACGACCGTCGGCACGGCGCGTGTGCCGCGCAGCAACTTGAGCAAAACATAAACGATGGCGAAAACCAGCGCCATATCGACCACGTTTCGCACCGTGTTTATGTTTGGAATGTAATCGCTCGACATATTCAATTAAGAATTAAGAATTAAAAATCAAAGAAAAATTCCGGCAATTATTAATTCTTAATTCTTAATTCTTAATTCGGCTCTCAGCCAATGTGCTGCGGCATAACTTCTTTGACCGTCGTGTTATTCAGACTTGCCGTTTCCAGAAATATCATATCAACTTTCGGCACGGCTTCGTTAATGTTTTTCTCGATTTCGCGGATGCTATCGACGATTTGCTCGTTCGTCAATTCATTTTTCAGATTGACGTGCGCGTTGACGAGAATTTGTTTGGGCGCTAAGTGCATCGTCAAAAGTTCGACGACTTCAACGACCAACGGATGTGATTTTATCGCCGTGCGGATTGCCTGAACGTCTTTTTCCGTTGCCGCTTCGCCAAGAAGCAAACCGCGAGAAGAACGCGCAAGCGAAAAGGCGACGATTGCCAGAACCAATCCAATCGTAACCGACGCGATGCCGTCCCACATTACGCCTTCGGCAGGCGCGACCTTGTATTGTCCGAGCAGAAGTCCGACGCCGGCAAGCACGATGCCGAGAAGCGCGGCGGAATCTTCAAAGATAACGGTCTTCGCCGTCGGGTCTTTCGATTCGCGCAGATATTCGGCAAAAGTCATTCCTTCGTGATGCGCTTCGTTTATTTCCTGATAAAGCGCGAGCGCGATTGAGCCGACTTCCAAAGCAAAAGAAATTCCCAAAACCCAATACGCCAAAGTTAAATTTTCAATCGGGTGCGGATGCAGAATTTTCTGTATGCCTTCGTAAATGGCGTAAGTTGCGCCGACGCCGAAAATAAAAATCGCGGCGATAAACGACCAGAAAAACCGCTCTTTTCCATAACCGAACGGATGTTTTTCCGACGCCGGACGCTTGTAAAACCGCAAGCCCAAAAGCAGAAAAACCTGATTCGTCGTGTCGGCTAACGAATGTAAGGCTTCCGCCATCATTCCCGATGAGCCTGTAAAAACGGCGGCGACGAACTTTAAAATCGTGATTAAACCATTGGCGACAAGCGCGCCGATAACGGCTAACATTTATTATTTCCCCTTTATTTATTACAAGCCATTTCAAAAATAATGATTCGGCAAAAACTGCGCTTTTTTCTTTGCGAGCTTTGCCTCTTGGCGGGAAACCGAGAAAATTTCCCGCAAAGGCGCAAAGCGGCAAAGCAAAAAGTATTTTTGAGATAGCTTCTAGTAAAAAACAGAAAAGTGAAAAGTGAGAAATTTGAATACGAACTTATTTTCCATTTTCCATTTTCCATTATTTAACCTTTTTGCCCTGAAGAAAACCGACCAGATTTCCTTTGCCGTCGATGACGCCGAGCGCGCCGATGCCGTTTGACTGCATCAATTGTTTAGCTTCGAGCAAAGGAGCATCCGATTCGACGAAAAAATCCGGCGTAATCGAGCGCATCACCGACTGAACGCTCGTTGTGCGCCAATCGCCGCGCGGCAGATTCTTTAAATCTTCAAGAGCTAAAATACCATAAAGCTGTCGGTTTCTGGCGACGGGGAAAAATTTTTGCCGGTAAAGCGGCAAAACGTGGTCAACAAAATGCTGCACGTCGGTTTCGGGCGCGACGACAATCGGCAAGGTCATCACGTCCTGCACCAGAATTTTTTCCTGCTCGCCGACTTGCCGGATAATCGAACGAGCCGCGTCAAACAAAAACGCGCCGACCAAAAACGCCCAGAATCCGGTGAAAACATCGGCTCGCACGAGCGCCGTAAAGACGCCGAAAACGATTAAAACGACACCGATAATTTGTCCGAAACGCCCCGTTAAAACGGTTGCTTCGTTTAAATCGCGCCCGCGCCGCCAGAGATACGCGCGCAGAACTCTGCCGCCGTCGAGCGGGTAGCCGGGGAAAAGATTAAACACGGCGAGCAGAAAATTTAAGAGAAAAAGTGTGAAAAAAAGCGGCGCGATAACGGTTGCGCCGAGAGCGTTAAAAGCCGCCATCAAGCCCGCGAACAGAAGCGCGAGCAGGAAACTGGCGACGGGTCCAGCAATCGCAATCCGAAATTCAGCGCGCGGCGTTTCCGGCTCGTGCCGCAGGCGTGTCAACCCGCCGAACGGATGCAGCACGATTTCAATCGGCTGAATGCCTTCGAGACGCGCGGCAAAGGCGTGCGCGTATTCGTGAAGGAAAATCGACGCAAAGAAAATCAAAGTCGTCAGAACGCCGAAAATCAAACTCGTCAAAAAATTGCCGGTCAAAGAATCGATGCTGCTTGCCGTAATAATCGAGATTACCGCCAGCACGAAAAACCAGCGGTAATCGGCGCGCACCGGAATCGACGAGACGTGAGCGATTGTGATTTGACGTTTGAAAAACTCGAAAAAGTTCATAGAGTTCGGCGAGTTGACGTAAGTTCGTCCAATTTTATCGAGTTTATAAAGTTTTCAACCGTAAATAAAGTTATAGCGTTTGAAGCATCTCTTTTTTCAACGCCGCAAACGCTATAAATTCTTTAACTCGGCAAACTTGGTCAACTCGCCGAACTCGCCAGACTTTTCCTCACGCTTCAAACGGAATTTCCGAGTTTTGCAGAAAATGAAGCTCGTTGCGCGAAACTTTTTCCAGCAATTCGGGTTCTTCAAACATACTGAGCAGCCCGCGCACGGTCGCGTAGCGCGGCTCATCCGAAATGGTTACGGGCAGATTGACGAAGTTGCGAATATAATGGTCGATGCCGTTTAGGAGCGCGCCGCCGCCGGTTAAAATAATTCCTCTGTCGAAGATGTCCGCCGCAACTTCCGGGCGCAGTTCGGTTAGAGTGTCGGCAACGACCTGCGCGACGCGGCGCACGATTGCTTCGACGACTGGGAAAATCTCGCCCGTCGTAATCTCGACCGCGCCCGGGCTGCCCGTCTGCACGTCGCGCCCGCGAACCATCACGGATTTTGAAACGTCTTCGGGCATAAAAGCGGCGGCAAACGTCGTTTTCAAATTCTCGGTCGTTTCTTCACCGACTTGCAGACCGCGCTGGCGTCGGAGATGATTGGCGAGCGCGATGTTTATCTCGTCGCTGCCGATGCGTTCCGAGCGCGAATGAACGACGTTTCCCTTAGCGACGACGGCGATGTTCGTCGTTCCCGCACCGATGTCGATAACGGCGGACGCGCGTTTGTCGCGCGGCGTAACCCCCGCGCCGAACGCAGCCGCCAAGCCTTCTTCCATCATAAAAACCTTGCCGATGTGCGCGTCTTCCGCCGCGTTCAGAAGCGCGCGCTGCTCGACGTGCGTTACGTCGCCGAGCATACTCATCACCGCCTGCAAGGACATCTGCGAGCCGCCGGATTTCGATTTTCTGACAAAATGCGCGAGCATCTGTTTCGTCCGCTCAAAATCGGCGACGACGCCGCCTGTCAAGGGCGCAAGCACCGTAATATCGCGTCCTTCACGCCCGCGCAAATCGTGCGCGTCCTGCCCGTAGGCGACGATTTCGCCGGTCAATTCGTTGACGGCAATCAGCGACGGTTCGTCCAGCACAATGTCGCGCCCTTTGACGGCGACAATCGTGCTTGCCGTTCCCATATCAATCGCCATCGAATCGGTAACAAATTTTCTGAGTGATGCAATTCCCTTCATAACGCCGGTTTTCCTATCAGCTGCGCGTGTAAAAATCAAGCCCGAACGCGGAGAGAGATTTCGAGCGGTCGAATTCGTTTCAAAAACGACTAATTTCAATTCAATTCCATTTTACTTCAAACAAGGATACTGTTTGCAAGCGATTTTTTACGTTTAGCGGTTCGCGCGCCGAAAAAGGGAAAATACTGCCGCCCGCCGCCTTTGCCGTCGCGTCGCTTATCAAAATCTGCCCGCCCGCAGCGTTCGATTCGAGTCTGGACGCGAGATTTACCGTGTCGCCGATTGCCGTGTATTCCGAGCGCCGTTCAGAACCGATGTAGCCGATAGTCGCTTCGCCCGTGTGAAGCCCGACGCCGATTTCGATTCGGCGGCTTCCTTCTGATTCAAATTCCCGGTTCAAAGTTGCAATTCGTTTCTGCATTGCAACCGCCGTTTTAACTGCGTTTCGCGCGTCTTCGCCGCTCGCTTTCGGCGCGCCGAAAAGCGCCATTAAACCGTCGCCGATATATTTGTCGAGCGTTCCGCCGTGCGCGAAAATTATTTCCGACATCAGCGAAAAATAACGATTTAGAACGCCGACGACCGTTTCCGGTTTCTCGTTTTCGGAAAACATCGTGAAGCCGCGAATGTCGGCGAACAAAACCGTAATCGTTTGATTGACGCCGCCGAGCTTGAACGAATCGGGGTTCTCCAGCAGTTGTTTGACGACGTATTCGGGCATAAAACGCCCGTAATTGGCTCGCGCAACGGCTTCGCATTCGAGTTTTTTATGCGCCTTGACCGTTTCGACCGTCAGCGCCGTCTGCGCCGCGACCGCGCCGACCAGTTCCAAATCGTCTGCGGTAAAAGCCGCAAATGGATTGAAACGGTCGGCGTAAATGACGCCGTGAACAATTTCCTTTGTTATCAAGGGCGCGCAGATTGTCGAGCGAACGCCTTGCGCGACAATCGACTGCGCGCCGCCGAACTCTGCGTCGGCGCGAGCGTCCTGCGACAAAATCGCAACTCGCTCGCGCATCACTTTTTCCGTAATCGTGCGGCTGACCGGCAGCTTTTCGGTTAATGCCGACGACTTTTCGTCGCGCGTTTTTGAGGCAATCGGGACGAGTTTGTAACCGGAAATTTCGCCGCTCCCGTTTTCTTCGGCGAGCAGCGCGACGACTCTTTCGGCGGGCGTTCCGCGAAAAATCAAATCGGTCGCTTTCAAGAAAATTTCTTTCAAGTCAAAAACCGTGCCGATGGAGCGGCTCATCTCGTAAAGCAGTTCTAAAACCTTTGCTTTGCGCCGCAAAGCCGCGATTTCCGCATCGATTGCAGATTCGTTTTTTGTTGAAATATTTGGACAATTTCCAATAATTTCGTCGGGCGCAAAAAGCAGCTGCGTGTGTCCGAGCGGTTTGTCGTCGTATTTGACGGGCGACGAAATTTCAAGTTCTTTGCTCGAAACTGCGGAAATTTTCGGCGCGTCCGCAAAACTTCCGCCGTCGCTTCGTCCGGTTTTAAATTGCCGATTTTCAAATTTCGGAGTTTCGGCTTTTTCAAATTTCAAGCTGCTTTCGCCGACGACGATTCGGTCGCCGTCTTCGAGAATTTTCTCAAACGTCGGCTTGCCGTTGACGAAAACGCGGTTGGCGCTGCGGATGATTTCGCCGCTCGCTGCAAAACTTCCGTCAACGATTTTGTAGCCGCCGCCCGCTTCCCCGACAATCTGCGCGTGGCGGCGCGAAACTTGTGTGTCGTTTAAACTTATGTCGTTTTCACGCGCTCTGCCGATGCTGTAAATTCGTTCGGGCGACAACTCGATTTGACGACTTTTTCCACCCGCTTCCGTAATTTTAAGAAATGCGCCCACGAATTTTTTCCACAGTTAATTGTTAATAAGGAAGTCTTTAATTTACCATTAACCGTTAAGTATTTACCATTTTTTATGATTTATTTCGACAACAACGCGACGACGCAAATCGCGCCCGAAGTTTTCGACGCGATGAAGCCGTTTTTGACCGAACTTTACGGCAATGCTTCAGCGGCATACAATTTTGGACGTGAAATTAGAAAGACGATTGAAAATTCGCGCGAAGCCGTCGCCCAATTGCTCGGCGCGGCGGACGCAAGCGAAATTGCGTTCACATCCGGCGGCACTGAGAGCGATAACTGGGCGATTTTGGGCGCGCTCGAAGCAAATCCGAAAAAAAAGCATATCGTAACGACGCGCGTCGAACACGAGGCGGTTCGCAAATTGTGCGAAAAACTTGAGACGAAAGGTTTTGAAATCACCTGGCTCGAAGTAACGGAAGACGGATTTTTAGATTTGGACGAGCTGAAAAACTCCGTGCGCGCGGATACGGCAATCGTTTCGGCGATGCTGGCAAATAACGAAACGGGCATTCTTTTTCCCGTCGAACAAATCGCGGAAATCGTCAAGGCGAATTCCGGCGCGCTGCTTCACGTGGACGGCGTGAACGCGGTCGGGAAAATTCCGGTTGATTTGAAAAACACGCAGATAGATTTATTTTCCGCTTCGGGTCATAAATTTCACGCGCCGAAAGGCGTCGGCGCGCTTTTTATAAAAAGCGGCGTGAATTTTCCCGCCGTGCAAATCGGCGGCGGACAGGAAAACGCGCGGCGCGCCGGAACGGAAGCCGCGCATCAAATCGCCGGTTTGGGCGCGGCTGCCCGGTTGGTCGAAGATTTCGCGTCGATGAAAACGGTTCGCCGTTTGCGCGACAAGTTAGAAGACGGAATTTTGCGGAAAATTCCGCGCTCGGTTTTGAACGGAACGAGCGACAGGCAAATGTGCCTGCCGAATACTTTGAGCATTTCTTTTCCCGATTTGAACGGCGAAATGATTTTGGCAAAGCTGAATGACTTTAAAATTTGCGCTTCGACCGGCTCGGCTTGCAACGCCGAAAATCATCAGGCATCGGCGGTTCTTCGGGCGATGAACGTTCCATATCGAACGGCGATGGGCGCGATACGTTTTTCGCTCGGAAGATATAATACGGAAAAGGAAGTAGATTTTGTGCTGGAAATTTTGCCGAAAATTATTGAAGAAGTCGGCTGTTATTCGCTCGATTAAAAAATCGCTTCACGCGCTGCAAATTCTAAATTCAGAATTATTTTGTCCACTCGTCGGCAATTGAAACATCGACTTTGACCGGAACTCGCGTGATATATTCTTCGCCCGCCGCGCACATCGCTTTTTCCAATTTCAGCGCCGTGCTTTCGGCTTCCGCTTCGTTTGCTTCGACTATGATTTCGTCGTGAACGATATTGACCAGACGCGCCGATGTTCCGCGAATTTCGTCGTGTAGTAATCGCAAAGCGCGCTTTAAAATGTCGGCGCTCGTTCCCTGAATCGGCATATTTTTGCCGTTGCGTTGCGCCAAAGAAACGGCTTTGCGGTCGCCTTCGTCGTAGCGAAAGCGCATCATTCTGCCCGAAGCGGTGCGCGCCGTCCGGTCGGTTACAACTCGCCGCGCCGCGTCTCTGAGCCACGCATCAAGCCCGCGATAAGTCGCAAAATAGCGGCGCATAATGTCTTCGGCTTCGGTCTGCGTCAAGCCCGTCATCATCGAAAAACGTTGCGAGCCGATGCCGTAGACGACGCCGAAATTCAGACGTTTGGCGAACGAACGCTGTTCAGACGTAATGTCTTCGGGCTTTGCGCCGAAAATCTGCGCGGCGGTCGTCGTGTGAAAATCCGCGCCGGAAACGAAGGCGTCGATGAAATTCTGGTCTTTGGAAAACTCCGCCAAGATTCGCAGTTCGACTTGTGAATAATCGGCGATAATCAATTTTTTGCTGTCGGCGGCGCGAAAGCAGCGGCGATAATTTTCTTCGTGCGGGATTTGCTGGATGTTCGGCTTCGAGCAGGAAAAACGACCCGTAGGCGCGCCAATTTGCCGGAAATCCGAGTGAATTCTGCCGGTTTTCGGCTCGATAAATTCCAGCATATTTTCGCCGAAGCTCGACAAAGATTTGGCGACGCCGCGATATTCGAGCAGTTTGGCGACAACCGGATAATCGTTGGCGAGCGGCTGCAATTGCCAGCCGCGCGTCGATTCGGGAACAGGAACGCCCAAATTTTTCAGCGCGTCGGTAACCTGCGTTTGAGAATCGAGATTTATTTCCGAACGTCCGAACAAAGAGGCTTGCGCAACGCCCGCCGAAAGCAGATTCTGCAATTCGTCAGCGACTTTGACCTGCGATATTTTTACCCGCTCAAGCTGTTCGCGCCAGCGCGCCGCGTCCAAGTAGAAACCGTTTAGTTCCATTTCGGCAATCGGCATCACGCAGTCGAATTCGAGTTTTGCGACTTTGACAAGCTCGTCGGCTTTTAATTTTTCGATAATTTTTTCGCGCAGCGGAACCATCGTCGCCGCGTCGCGCGCCGCGTATTCGATTTGTTCGTGCGAGAGTTCGGGCGCGCTCCAATCGCTGCGCTGCTCGGTTTTGTCTAGTTCCGTGCCGAGAAAATAACTGGTAACTTCGGCGAGCGAATGCCTGCGGTCCTGGTCGCCCGCCGCGATGATTTGGCTAGCGAGCAATGTGTCGAAAACACCGCCGATTTCAACTCCGAGATGATGTTTAATCCATTTGGCGTCGAATTTCGCGTTGTGCGCGATTTTCACGGGACGACTCGCGGCGAGAATTTCCCGCAGCGGCGCAAGTTCCGGCGAAGTTTTCAAATCGCCGCGCTCAGCAAACGGTTTTAAATCGATAACCTGCGTTTCTTTTCCCGTGCTTAATTGAACAAGCCGAATCGTGCCTTCATACGGGTCGAGCGCCGTCGTTTCGGTGTCGAAACCGAGAACGTCTTCGCTTCTCAACTGCTCGCAAACCTTGGCGAGCGCCGCCGCGTCCGTAATGATTTGAAAATAAATTTCCATATTCAATAAATAATAAATCGTTGCTCCGCAATAGTAAATTCTTAATCGCCGATTGAAACATCTCCCGTGATTTTTCGAGCGTTTGTCGATTTGCTATTTACTATTGGCGATTTACTGTTTATACTGAGCGCGGTTTGCTTGAGATTTTTTTATAGCCGAACGGTTTCGGCGAAAGCGGGCAAACGCTTCAAGGATTAAAAATTTCTACAATAAAATTTGTCGAAAAAAATTTTAAGTCGGGTTCGAGCGCGTTTGGAAGAAAAACTTTTGCGCTCCCCGAATTTGGAAAAGCGATTTTACAATAAACCGCTTTTAATAAAAACGAGATTCCTGCGTGGTAAAACTCAAAGAAGTTGCGATTGTTTTAGATTTTTATTCTAAAAACAAAACAAAATCATTTGATTAGCCAGAAATCCCGCTCTTGCACGTCGAGCCGATAACGGCGCGGTGCGTAAGTTTTCCAAATCCTGCGCGTTTCACTCGCCCGAAAAACACCAAGGCAAACGGTCAGCGGTCAGCAGCCATCTGCGGTCGGCGAAAAAATTCGTTCTCGCTCGCCTCTTGTTTGCTAATTTATAACTTCTGACTTTTAACAACTAAACATTAAAAAATTGTATGGCTAAGGAAATGATTATCAGCGTCAACGGGCGCGAGAAGAAGATTGCCATTATCGAAAACGGGCGCGTTTCGGAGTTTTACATCGAGCGCGGCGAGGAAAATTCCGGCATCGTCGGCAACATTTATAAAGGGCGCGTGCAGCGCGTTTTGCCCGGAATGCAGTCGGCGTTTGTCAATATCGGTTTAGAGCGCGACGGATTTTTGTATGTGTCCGACTTTTTCGATGAAGAAGAAGAAATCGAGCGCATCGTAATGGAAAAATCGAAAAAATCGACGCCCGAAGAAGCGACGCGCGAGGCAACCGACCGGATAGAACGCGCGCGGCTCGAACGCGAAAAACAAATGGAAGCGGCGCAGGACATCGCCGAACCGATGGCGGCGGAAGCAAACGCGGGAGTTTTTGACGCGGGGAGGATGGAAACAACATCGACATTACCGTTTGAAGATGATAACGGCGACGACGAAGAATTTTCCGGTTTCGTTAAAATCTCCGACGAGTCGAACGCGGAAAATGACGGCGAAATAACAACCGCAACGGTCGAAGAAGAACGTTCGAAAGGCGGAGGCAGGCGCGAACGCTCGCGGCGCGGCGGTAAATCCAGAGATACGCGCGGCGGCGATGAGTCGCGTGCGACATCGGCGCAGCAATATCAGCAAAGCGCATCGGGCGGCGAAAATACAGCTTCTGACAAAGACGAAAAATCTTCAAAAACAAAAGGAATCGAGCGCGCTACGATTTTTGAAATTGAAGATTCCGGCTTTGAGCGAATAGTTGATGAAGACGAAGAAACGACCGGCGATATGTTCAAGGACGCATACGTGCAGGAAGCGATAATCGACAAAGTGCGCGCCGTCGAATTCGATATGGAAAGCGCGTCGACCGCTGAAGTCGGCTCGCTTTTCGATTCGGCAATCGGCAGCGCGCCGAGCAGCTTTGAGCGCATCGCCGACGAAGACGACGACGCAATCTCATCGCCGGCAACACAGAAAACCGAAACTCAAGCCGTCAAAGGCAAACGCAACAGGCGCGGCAGCGGTAAAAATAAAAATTCCGCCGCAAACGCGAAGACCGAAACCTCCGCAGGAAAAGGCGAAACGAGTTCGGCGTCCAAAATTTCTGAACCGCAAAGCAAATCGTCTGAAACAATGACAGACAAAAACAACAAAATCGGAGAACAGGACGAAGTGAAATCAAAAAAATCCGAAGCGAAAACGCCTGAAGAAACAGCCGCGAAAGTCGAAAGCGACCGCAAGAAAGCCGAAGCGAAAAGCAGAAAAAAAGACCGCGGCGGCAAAAAAACCGTTAAAAAAGAAACGACCACGGGCGACGGCGCGTCGGAAAATGCGCAGGCAAGCGTCAGAGAAATCGGCGACATCGCGGAAATGGCGGTTCGTCGCGGCGGACGCGGGCGTCGGCGCACGCCCGGAAGCGAAAATCGTCCGTCGGGTCAGATTGTAAAATCGGACGATGCGGCGGAAGGCGTCGAGCGGGAAAACGGCGACGCCGAGTCTAGAACCAACGGAGAGAGCGGCAGCGACGGCGGCAACAACAGCAGCACGCGCGCGACAGGTGGAAATTATAACAATAGCGGCAACGGCGGCAGGCGTGATTCGCGCCCGTCGACATCGTCGCGTTCGTCTTCTTCATCGCGTCCGCATCAGCCAACAATCAGCGATTTGCTGCGCGAAGGACAGGATGTTCTCGTTCAAATCGCCAAAGAACCGATTGCCAAAAAAGGCGCGCGCATCACGTCGCACATCGCGCTGCCCGGCAGATTTATCGTTTATATGCCGACGATTGAACATTTGGGCGTGTCGCGCAAAATCGAATCGGCGAGCGAGCGTTCGCGCCTGCGAACTTTAATTCAAAAAATCAAACAGGAAGAAAGCGTGCCGTCCGGCGGCTTTATCGTGCGCACGGCGGGCGTCGGGATTTCCGAAGAAGATTTGCGGCAGGACGCGCGCTACTTGGTTCGCACTTGGCTCGACATTAAAAAATCTGCCGAAAAAGCGAAATCGCCCGCGCTTGTTCATCAGGATTTGGATATTATTCAACGTCTTTTGCGCGACCAGCTTTCGGACGATTTCACGGCGATTCGCGTTGACAGCGAAGAAGAATATCTGCGCACGGTCGAATTCGTCAACCGCATTCAGCCAAAAATGGTCAACCGCGTCAAACTTTACACGCGCGAAGAATCGATTTTGGAAGCCTACGGCATTCAAGAGGAAATCGACAAAGCGTTAAAGCCGCGCGTCTGGTTAAAATCGGGCGGCTATTTGGTCATAAACCAAACCGAAGCGCTCGTCGCAATCGACGTGAACACGGGAAAATTCGTCGGCAGAGGCAGCAACCGGCTCGAAGACACGATTACGCGAACGAATATGGAAGCGGTTGACGAAATCGCTCGCCAGATTCGCCTGCGCGATTTGGGCGGAATTATCGTGCTGGATTTAATCGATATGGAAGATCGCCGCAACCGCCACAAAGTTTCCCAAGCGTTGCAGGAAGCTCTTTCAAGCGACAAATCGCCGACAAAAGTTTTGTCGTTCAACGATTTCGGCTTGATAATTATGACGCGCAAGCGAGTCAAGCAATCGTTAGAGCGAACGCTCTGCACACCGTGCGATTACTGCGAAGGCGCGGGCTGGGTGAAATCGCCGCAAACCGTCTGTTTCGAGATTTTAGAAGAATCAAGACGCCTCGCAAAACATTTTGACGATGTGCGGCAAACAACTTTGAGAGTTCATCCCGATGTTGCCAGAGCGATGCGCGAAGACGAAAATCAGATTCTCGAAGAAATCGAAGCGTATCTCGGAAACATAGATATTACGGGCGACGCGGCGGTTCATCTCGAACAATTCGATTTTGCGTTTATTTAGGATTTAAACGTTCAGAAGAAATAGCCGAGAAAAGGCACAAAAGACACAAAAAAGAATTTTAATAATTTTTCTTTTTGTGTCTTTTGTGCCTTTTCTCGGCTATTTCCTTTTCGTATTCCTACGGTAAATTGCTCACAATTTCAAATCCTTTTTTAACTCTTTCGCGCTTTTCGGCTGCGCAAAAATCGAATCGGAAACCGCTTTGTTAAATTCGACCGTTTCATAATTGACGCGGCTCGTCTGCTGTTTGTTTGTAAAATGGTCAATGATAAACGGCGTTTTTATGCCCTGAACTTCGACGAATTGCGCGTAGCGGTCTTCTTCCGTAACATCTTCTCCATCAGCGTTTTTGCGTTTGTAAATTGATTTGACGGGAAAGCCGTCGTCAGAAAATTCAAACTCGACGGCGAAGTCGTTGGCGAAAACCAGCTTGACGACATCGTTTTTTCTGCCGACGCCGGCTTGCCGTTTTCCAGCCGATTGAAGTTTCGCGCCCGCTTCTCTGCGCCAGTTTCCGCGCAGAAGATTATCAATGCTCGTGCGAATTCCGCGCCGGTAATTATCGATTTGTTCTTTATTTTGGACGTTGATTGTCTGCGCTTCGCCGTCGAAAATCCAGCCCGTGCCGCCCGTGTTTGTCTGCACGGTTTTGCCGCCGGCGACCTTAAATTCGGTGCGCTCCTTGTCGGGCAAAACCAAAACATCGACAAAAGTTTGAAGCGAAACCAGCGTGCCGTCGCGGATAATGCTGTATCGCCCGCGCCCGACTTGCGTCGTCGCCCGCAAATACTTTTCGCCGCCCAAATTTTCAACCGCGCGTTTTATAACCGCTTCGGCTTTTTCGTCACCGTTGTTCGTTTGAGCGAATACAAAATTGCAGACGAGCAAAACAAAAAATGTAGAGAATAAAATTTTCCTCATTAAATTTTCTCCAAAATAAAGGCTTTGACAAACGTTCATCAAAGCCTTTTCAAATCGAATATTAGTTTTCCGGTTTAATTCAAATTAAAATCTTCTACCGGCTTGACGACGACTTCGCCGTCTTCGACATCGACGGAAAATCTGGTCGAGTTTTTCCACGCATTTGTGATGGGCAGTTTCACTTTTTCGTCGATGTGCCGTTTCAGAAAGCGCGCGCCGTATGCGGGCGAAAAGCCTTTTTCGGTCAGCAAATCAATTGCCGCCTCGGTTACTTCGACGACCTTGCCTTGACGCTCCATCTGACGTTTCAATTTGCCAAGATAAATAAGCGCGATTTCTCGAACTTCGTCCATCGTCAAGGGGGAAAAGATAACGATTTCGTCGATGCGGTTTCTGAATTCCGGCGAAAATCTCGTTTCGGCGGCTTTCATCACGTCGCCTTTTATCTGCTTGATTTCGCCGCGTGATTTCATTCCGAAGCCAAGCGGTTTTTCATATTTTTTGAAATTTTCCGAACCCAAATTCGATGTCATAATGACGATTGCGTCCGAAAGATAAACTTTCTTGCCGCGTCCGTCGGTCAGCCAGCCTTCGTCAAAGGCTTGCAGGAAAATATTCATCAAATACGGATTCGCTTTTTCAACTTCGTCGAGCAGCAGCACGGTGTATGGATTTTCCCGCAACTGTTCGGTCAAAATTCCGCCGCGCTCCGAGCCGACGATTCCGCGCGGCATACCGATAAGTTTTTCGATGCCGACCGTGCCTTCGCCGTATTCGCTCATATCGATGCGAACCATTTTGTTTTCGTCGCCGAACATAAATTCGGCAACCGCTTTCGCCAATTCGGTTTTGCCGACGCCCGTCGGACCTAAGAATAAAAGCACGCCGTCCGGTTTGTAATGATTTTCTTTGAGCGGTCCTTTATTCAAACGCAACCTTTGCGCGACGGCTTTTACCGCATCCTTTTGACCGATAATGCGTTTCGCAAGCAAATCTTCCATCGCCGAAAAACGGTCGGTCGTCTCGCGGAAAATCATATCCTGCGGAATGCGCGATTCCTGCGAGATAACTTCGATAATGTGTTCGGGCAGCACGACCATCGAAGCCGGTTCGTTGATTTCGACTTTGACCGAAGCCGTGTCAAGCCAGCCGATTGCTTTGTCCGGCAAATGCAGGTTGCGAATATATTTCGGCGACATTTCCAATGCCGTATTTATTGCTTCGTCGGAAATCGTAACCGAATAATTTTTCTCAAGGCGCGGGCGCAAGCCGTAAAGGATTTCTTTTGTTTCTTCGATTGTCGGCTCGTCAACTTTGACAAGTCGAAACCGTCTCGCAAGCGCTTCGTCTTCGCCGATATATTCTTTGTATTCGGTCAAAGTCGTCGCGCCGATAATTCTCAGTTCGCCGCGAGCAAGCGCGGATTTGAACATATTTCCGGCGTCGCTCGATGTTCCCATCGCCGCGCCCGCGCCGATTATCGTGTGCGCTTCGTCTATAAAAAGAACGATGTCGCTCTTTTCTTTTACTTCGTCAATAATTCCTTTGATGCGCTCTTCAAACATCCCGCGCAGCATCGTTCCGGCGACGAGTCCGCCCATTTGCAGTTGAACTATATGTGCGTCGCGTAATCTAGCAGGAACTTTTTCCGGCTCTAATTCAATCATTCGCGCCAAGCCTTCAACGACCGCCGTTTTGCCGACTCCGGGTTCGCCGACGAGCATCGGCGAATTCGACCGCTCGCGGTGCGACAAGATTTCCATCATTTGCAGAATCTCTTTTTCGCGTCCGATTGTCGGCGGAATTTTGTCTTGTCGGGCAAGTTTATTTAATGAAACGCCGAAGTGTTTCAGATACGACGGCAATTCGTATTTCTTGCGCACTCGTTCTTCTTCTTTTTCGATTTTCCGAATGCGCGTGCGCGCCGTCTGCGCGACTTCCTCGGAAGGCACTCCCAAGTTTTGCAGAACGTCGTTCAAAATGCTGCGCTCGTCGTTCGAGAGAACGTAGAAAATATCGCTCGCTTCGATAACGCGCCGTCCTTGCGAGCGCGCTCTGTCCATCGAGCGTTTAAAAAGGTCTGTCGTTTCAGGCGCGATGCGAAAGCCTTTGCCCATATGCTGACGGCTCGAATCGAGACGCTTTTCAATCAGCAACCTGACCGAGCGCGGGTCGACCGCCAAATCGCGCATCGTCTGGTTGAAAAGCTCGGTTTCTTCCATTGTGATGGCGTGCAGAATATGCTCAATCGAAACATAATTCTGGTCGCGGCGCTTTGATTCGTCCAGCGCTGTTTCCAGAATTCGCCGCCCGCTGTCGCTGAATTTGTCTTTGTATGCGTCTATATCTGCCATAAAATTTTTTATAAAACCTTAAAACTTCGATGTCATCGTTTGATGCCGTCCGGCGGAAAAACTCTGCCTAAAGAACATCATAACATTTGAAAAACCCGCGTGAAAGAAAAAACAAAAAAAGTATCGACTGTTTTTACTTTCGTGCGAGCCGTTTGTTTTTTGAGAAAACGACTTGTTTTAAGAATACGAAAAGCGGGCGCGAATGTTTAGCGTAAATCGGGTTTTTCAATTCGTGAAATTTCGACGGCGACCAGCGCGGCGACGCGCGCGTTATTTTCGAGCAGCGCGATGTTCGCCGCAAGAGTTTTGCCTGCGCTTTGCGCCGCCATTTCGGACAACAGAAACGGCGTGATTTCCTTGCCGCGAATGTTTTTTTCGGCGGCGAGTTTGAGCGATTGATGCAGAATTTTTTCGAGTTCGCCGCTTTCGATTTCAAAATCGAGCGGCACGGGAACGGTCAAAAGAATCGCGTTCAGCATTTTTAAACCGTCTCTGGCGCGAATAATTGCGGCGACTTCGCGCGCGGTTTCAACCCGTTCATCTACAAACAAACCGCTGTGCCGCGAATAAAACGCGGGCATTTCGTCGCAATTAAAACCGAGAACGCAAACGCCGCTTGTCTCAAGCCATTCGCGCGTCGCGGGCAAATCAAGCACGATTTTCGCGCCCGAACAAACAATTGTTATTGGCGTTGCGGCAAGTTCCGGCAAATCCGCCGAAACGTCCGGCAACTCGCCGCGATGCACGCCGCCGATGCCGCCCGTCGCAAAAACTTTTATTCCGGCGCGATGCGCGACGAATGAAGTGGTCGCAACCGTCGTCGCGCAATTCAGTTTTTTACCGACGGCAACGGGCAAATCACGCCGCGAGATTTTTCTGATATTTTTATCGGTTGCTAATTTTTCAATTTGATTTCTGTTCAAGCCGACGCAAAACTCGCCGTCGAAAATTGCAACCGTCGCCGGAACTGCGCCGTTTGCGCGAACGATTTTTTCCACACTCTGCGCGGTTTCGAGATTTTTCGGGTAAGGCAAGCCGTGAGCAATCACGGTCGATTCGAGCGCGACAACCGGCTTTTTATCCGTAAGCGCGCCAGCAACTTCGTCGCTGAATTTAAAAATCATTTTGTTTAGTGGTGAACGGTTAACGGTAAGTGGTTAGTGAAAGAAAAATTCCCACACTCACCGTTCACCGCTAACCACTTACCACTCATTTAATCAGTTTTCCGATGCGGTTGAGACGCGGATTTGTTATGCAGCCGAAAGTGCTGCCGTTGCTGGCGGCGCGGTCGCAAGACCAGTAGACGAACATCGCGCGTCCGATGATTAAATCGCGGCTGACGAAACCCCAAAAGCGGCTGTCTTCGCTGTTGTCGCGCGCGTCGCCCATTACAAAATAACTGTTTTCGGGAACTTGCATTATTTTGCCCGCCGCGCCGAAATTAAAATCGTCGCGGTTTAAATTCTGTCCGCGCCGAACAGCTTCCATCGTGTTTTCCGAGTAATAAACATCGTATTTGTCTTCGGGCTTGCGCGGCTCGATTTCCCTTGTTTCGAGCGCCGAGTCTTCATCCGGCGAGTCGCCTTCGATGCGGTGTTCGGGAATTAATTGCCCGTTGATAAAAACCTGATTGTTGCGAAATTCTACGGTTTCGCCCGGCAAGCCGATAACCCGCTTGACATAATTTATCTGATAAGGCGTGATGCCGCGCGCGCGGTCTTTGGCGGGATTATCGCGGAAGCCCGGATATTTAAAGACGATAATATCGCCGCGCACAATATCGCGCTGCGGCAAAAACGGAAGCGGTCTGCCGCCGGGCGCGAAAATGAATTTGTTGACCAGTAAATAATCGCCGATTAAAATCGTGTTCTGCATCGAGCCGGTCGGAACGGTTACGGCTTGCAGGATAAAAGTCATTCCGAAAATCGCCATCACTAAAGTTACGACGAACGACTCGAAATATTCGCGCGACGTGCTTCGCGGCGGAGCAAGTGTTTTGACGGCGGGCTGTTGAACTGCAGTTGCTGTTTTACTCATAATTTATCGGCTTTCGGCAAAGCCTTTTTGCTTTGATTGTCTTTTACGTTTCCGCCCTTTTCTTTGTTTATCTTTTTCAGGGCGAGACTCGCTCCCGACATTTCGGCGGCTTTTATCGACGTTCCCCGGGCGTTTATTTTCCCCGTGTCCCACACCACTTCGACGAAAAACGTCAATTCGTGCGGCAAGCCTTCGGTTTTGACCAGATTATAAACGGGCGCGGGGCGTTTGTCGCCCTGTAAGGTTTCCTGCAGTAAAGTTTTGTAATCGAGCGAAGTTTTCGGTGTCGCTTTACGAAACTGTTCGGCGAAGATTTTTGTAACGAAGGCGCGCGCCATAATATAACCGCCGTCAAAAAAAATCGCGCCGATAACGGCTTCGAGAATGTCTGCTAGAAGCGCGTCTTTGCGCCGCCCGCCGGTTTTTTCCTCGCCGCGCCCGACGCGCAGAAATTTTCCCAAATCAAGTTTTTTGGCGAGTTTTGCCAGCGTTCCCATACTGACAAGGTGATGTTTCATCAACGTCAAATCGCCTTCGCTCGCTTTCGGATGAAGCAGGAAAAGCTGCTCGCTGACGACAAGTCCAAGCACCGAATCGCCGACGAATTCGAGCGATTCGTTTTGCAGAGAGCGAACGTCTTCATCTTCGCCGAACGGCATTTTTTCGTGCGCCCACGAGCGGTGCGTAACGGCGCGTTCGAGCAGCGCGAGGTTTTGGAATCTGTAGCCGAGCAGTTGTTCTAATGTTGCCAGAGTGTTTGACATAGAACGCTTATCTTAAGAACTTTGCGGCGAAAAAGAAAGCCGATTTTCGGCGTTTGATAAAAAACAAGTCGGACGCGCGAATATGTCCCGCGCGTCCGACTTGTTTTTAAATTGATTGCCGAGAAAGGAAATTAACGGGTTCCTTTCTTTTTCGGCGCGGGCTTTTTAACCGTTGTTTTGGTTTTCGTTGTCGTCGTCGTTTTGGTCGTTGCGCCGTTTGTGCCGGTCGTCGTTGTTTTAACAGTAGGTTTCGACGTTGTGTTGTTCATACCGGCGGTCGGCGCGGCATCAACCGTCGAATTTGTCGCACCGGACATTGAAGATTTCGCCGTTGTCGTGGTCGTCGTCGTTTCGACAACCGGCGTTACGGCGGTCGTCGGGTTGACGAACGGTTTATTCATCACGGTTGCGACAAATGCGTCTAAGCCGTCGGTTTTACCGTCGTAGCGGAATTTATAAAGGTCTTGCAAAACTTTATAAAGACCATCTTTGTATTCTTTTTTCGTCGCCGGATTTGCGCCCGCGACTTTGTAAGCGCGCGCGTAAGCATCGATGGCGCGGTCGGCGTAGCCTTTCGCCATCGCATAAGCGGCTTTGGAGGCTTCCGTATCAGTGCCGCCCGCCGCTTTCGACATATTTTCGCTTTCCTGGCTGAGGCGTTTTGCTTCGTCGAAATACGTCGCGCCGATGGCTTGATAAACAACCGGGAAGGTTTTCGGCGTCGAGTTATACTGCGTCGCTTTATAAAGATACGGAACAGCTTCCTTCTTCATATTCTGGCTGAAATACATCAGGTAGCCGACGTTGTAATTCATCCAGCCGAGCGTGTTTTCTTTGGCGTTCGTAAAGGTTTTGTCGCCGCTGAAAGTATAGCGATAGACGCCGTAGTTCTGCGTCGTGGCTCTGCCCGATTCGAGATTTTGAATCGCCATTTTAGCGTAGTTAATCGTGTCGGCGTTGTATTTGTTGTTCGCCGGATTTTTCAGCGATTCGTCGTAGCCGACCGAACCGAGAAAAATCATTACGTCCAGATCATTCGGATATTTGGCGAGAATTTCTTTGCCGCTCGCGTAAGCCTCGTCCCAATTTCCGGTTTCGGCGGGCTTGTTAAAACGCGCATACAAAGCTGCGCCTTCTTTTTGTTTCACATCGTCGTCAATCAGTTTTTGAAGCGGCGGCAGCGCGGTTTTGAAATAATCCACCTGCTGTTTGTCCTCGGCGTTCGCGCCGTATTTTTCGATATATTCCCGCGCGGCGGCAACAGCAATTTTTTTCTGCTCCATCGTGCCGGCGTAATTTTTCGTGTATTTTTCGTAAAGCGCCGTTTTTTCAGCCTGCGGGTCTTGCGCGAAAGTCGGCGCGGCGGTGAAAGCCGTCATTAAAACTCCGAGCATCAAAGCTCTTAAAATAATTTTCATTTGAAATTGTCTCCTTAAAGCGTGCGTTTTCAATTCGTAAGAATTTCGTGCAAAATCAGAAACCGACAAGCGTTCGCCCCTTTTGCGAAATTCAGATGTCGCGTTCAAAAAAAGAGTTGCAAGCGGTTGTTTGTCGTCGCGCAAACTATTTTTCAAACGTCAAAAATCAGCCGTAAAATTTTTACGAATCGATTATTTAAGCTCAATAATCACGTAAATTTCCGGCGTCTGTCAAGCGCGAACGAAACGGAAAACCTTTGCTCGCCGCAAAAAAATAAAACTCTTTTGAGAACTTGCCGTAAGCGTTTCTCGAAAGAGTTTTATTTTTTTGAAATTTACGGCGGCGGCTTTACGCTGATTTTTGCCGCCGTTTGCTTATTCGTGCGAGACGACGCGCGGGCGGGTGGTTTCGGTTTTTTCCTTTTTGACAGTAATAATGACGGGCGAAAATAAATTTCCGGCGGGCTTGTTCGTTTTGTTTTCCGCTTTGCGAATAGCCGGATTGTTTGTTGTCGCGCCGGTTGAATTATTACCCGCGCCGCCTTTTTTGCCTTTGCTCAAGAGCGCGGCGTTGTCGGGGTCAACCGTTTCGTCTTCGGCTGCCGCGTCGGGCGCGCTTTCAGCGTTTTCGTCGTCAATCAGCGCGGCGGTTTTTGCGTCGACTTTCGGTTTCGGCTTGACGATTTGCTGCGGCGCGGGCGGCGTTTGAGCCGTGAAATTCGGATTGGTTTTTTCGCGCAGACGCGAGCTTAAAGCGCGATAAATCTTGCCCGCGACAGCCGCCGCGTATTTGCCGCGCTCTGCTTGCCCGCGTGTGATGACGACGACGGCGAGCTTCGGATTTGCGACCGGCGCGACCGAAGTGAACAGACCGAGCCACGAGCCTTGACCAATGCACGAGCCGGTTTTGCCCGCGATTCCCAGAGAAGCATCGACCCCGTGATGCGCCGTTCCGTAAGTCGCCGCGCCAATCATTCCCGGCACGACGCCGAGCAAATCGCGCGCGGGCAGATTGACCGTGCCGCGCGTCGTCAATTTGAAGTTCGCTTTTTCAAACGAAGTGCGCGGCGTGTTCGGCACGACGATTTTTCCGCCGTTTGAAATCGCCGAAACAAGCACTGCTAGTTGCAGCGGCGAGACTTCAAAATCATCGCCGTGCGAATAAACTTTCGCGCCGTTGTTTCCGAACGGCAATCTGCCGCCCGATTCGTTGTCGCTGTTGATGCCGGTCGGTTTCCCCAGTCCGAGCATCTGCGCGTAGGCAAGCATTTTTCGGTTGCCGAAATTCGCGCCGACAACTTGAAAATAACGGTTGTTTGAAAAGGCGAGCGCGTCGTTTAAGTTCATCGGAAAGCTGCGCGACGTGATATTCCCGCTCGTTTGGTCGATGACGTTTTCGTTCAACCCGCCGATTGCCGTAACCAATTTTATCGTCGAACACGGTTTATAACTTTTACGAATCGCCCAATCCTGATTGACGATTGAAAGAATTTTCCCCGTCTGCGGCTCCATTACGACGACCATTCCGGCTCTTGTTCCGAGAGCGTTAATCGCCGCGCGGCGCACTTCCAAATCTTCGCCGTCGGTGTCGTCGCCGGCAATGTTTTGAACGGTTTCGGTGTGCAGACCGCGCTCGAAAGCAAGCGCGCGCTCGCGTGCTTCGCGCGCGGCTTGCTCGCGGCGGCGGCGTTCTTCCAAAGCGGCTTGACGGCGCGCGGCTTCGATTTCGTTTCGTCTGGCTTCTTCGGCTTGGCGGCGCAAATCGGCGAGACGGTTTTCTTCAGCCTGTTTTCGCTCGTTCGCCGCTTGTTTTTTTGCATCCGCAGCTTGAGTTTTCGCGTCCGCCGTTTGCCGTATTTTCGCATCGCTCGCCGATTTGCTTTTCGTCGTCAGGTCTTTTTTCGACGCCGTTTGCTTGTCTTGCGCGGTTTGTTTTGCCGCCGCCGATTTTTTATCGTTGATTTGAGTTTTAGCTGTTGTTTTCTTTGAAGGCGGCGTTTGCTGCTTGGCGGTTTGAGTTTTTTTACTGGTGTCGGCGATTGCGGCGGGTTTCTTTTTCTGCGCCGAAGCATCGATTGAAAAGAAAATAAATGCTATCAAGACGGCGGATAAAAGTTTAAAATACGAGCGGGCGAAACGGGTGGCAAAAGGAAAAAACATCGGCGATAACCTCTTTTTATTTGAAATTATTATTTGGAATTTCCGGGCGGAGAGTCGAAAATGTTCGTGTCTGAAAAATTTTTCGATGCCCGAAAACTTTGCTTCAAAAGCTAAATCAGACTATAACATTCAAACGAGATAAACGGCAAGAAAAATCGTTTTTCGCTCTCTCCCGTCAACAAACAGATGAACTTTCTCAAAACATTTCGCGGCAGACTTCTGGTGATTTTAGCGGTGCTTCTTATTGTAACGCTCAGCCTGCAATACTATTTGAACTTGAAAACGCAAAGAGAAAACAACGATTTGCGGCAAATTCAAAATCAGGCTTTGCTTGCCGGAATGACGCTCGGCTTTAACAGTATGAGTTCGAGCGTCCCGCTTGAGGATTACGTCAACCGCGAAGGGCAGCCGTTTTACGACGAAAAAACCACGCAGCGCATCCGCGACATTATCGTCATCAACAACCGGTGGCAAGTTTATGATTGTCTCAACAAGGACTATCAGCCGTTTGAAGACGAAAACGGCGACACGCAATATCATCAATTAAGCGAGTTGACGAAACTGCCGCCGCTGATGGAAGGCAACCGTCTGGGCGAGGATTTGGCGAAATTTCCGAACGGCGTGTCCGGCGCGGCGAACGACGAAGAAACGAAAAACGAAGCGCACGCCGCCCCGATTGAAACTACCGAAGGGCGCTGGTATGTGATGGTGGTTTTAGAAAACGACCGCAAGCAAGCCGTCAGCCGCGCGGCGCGTCCGCTGATTTATACGCTCTCTATTCTGCTGCTCTCGACCGTTATCACGATTTTTCTGGTCTGGCGTTTTACGCGCCCGATTGCGAATTTGTCAGCCGCCGCGCAGCGCATCGCCGCCGGCGATTTGAGCGTGCGCGTCGAGGCGGGCGCAGGCAGACGCGATGAAATGGGCAAGCTGACCGAGCAGTTTAACGAGATGACCGCTGAGCTTGAAAAAACGCGCGAACTCGAAGCCCAATTGCAGCAAGCGGAAAAGAGCGCGGTCGTCGGCAGATTAGGCTCGGCAATCGCGCACGAAATCCGCAACCCGCTCAATTATATAAATTTGACGCTCGACCACCTGCGCGCGAAATTTGCACCGACCGATATTGATAAAAAAGCCGATTTTGAAAAACTGACCGCGCAGTTAAAGACCGAAGTTGCGCGCATCAACCGCCAAATAACCGATTTTCTAAATTATTCGCGCCCCGCAAAAGTCAATGTGCAGGCGGTTGACGCGCGCCGCGTCGTCGAAGACTCCCTGCGTCTGGTCGAGGCGCAAGCCGCCGAGCAAAACATCAAAATAAGTTTAATCGAACACGAAAACATCCCGAAAATTTCCGGCGACGCCGAATTTCTGCGCTCGGTCTTCAGCAATCTTTTCATCAACGCCGTCCAGTCGATGGAAACGACGGGCGGCAGCTTAAACGTAAAAATCTCGCCCGAAAACGAGTTTGTTAAAATCGAAGTTGAAGACACGGGCAAAGGCATAACGGAAGAAAACCTGGAGAAAATTTTCGAGCCGTATTTTTCGACAAAAGAAACCGGCACGGGTTTGGGTTTAGCGATTGTGCAGAAAGTCGTCGATGTTCATAATGGAACAATCGAAGTTGAATCGAAGGTAAATGAAGGAACGCACTTTACAATAAAATTACCGAACGCAAAATAAATTCATGGCTAGAAAATCGATTTTAGTAGTTGACGACGAGAAATCTCAGCGCGAGATTTTGGAGATGATTTTGTCGGGCGAAGGTTACGACGTAACGACGGCTTCGTCCGGGGAGGCGGCGATGAAGTTTGTCGCCGACCGGCATTTTGACCTTGTTTTGACCGATTTGAAAATGACGGGAATGAGCGGGCTGGATTTGCTGAAAAATTTAACGGATTTCGACAAATCAATTATCGTTCTTCTTTTAACGGCGCACGGAACGGTCGATTCGGCGGTTGACGCGCTTCGTTTGGGCGCGTTCGATTATTTGCAGAAACCGTATGACCGCGAAAAACTGCTTGATACGATTTCGCGCGCGCTGAAAAAACTTTCGCGGCTCGATACAGAAATCGTTTCCGATTCGCCGGAGATGGATAGGGTGAAAAAGCTGATTTTGAAAGTGGCGAAATCCAATTCAACCGTGTTAATTCGCGGCGAATCAGGAACGGGAAAGGAACTAATTGCGCGCTCGATTCACAAAAACTCTTTGCGCACGGACGAAGTTTTTCAAGCCGTCAACTGCGCCGCGATAAACGAAAATTTATTGGAAAGCGAGCTTTTCGGACACGAAAAAGGCTCGTTCACCGGCGCAGTCAACGAAAAGAAAGGTTTGTTTGAAGTCGCCGACGGCGGCACGCTTTTCTTGGACGAAATCGGCGAACTCGACATCAGTCTTCAGGCGAAAATCCTGCGCGCTTTGCAGGAAAAACAAATTCGTCGCGTCGGCGGAACAAAGGAATTAAACGTCGATGTGCGAGTAGTCGCCGCGACCAACCGCGATTTGTTAAAGATGTCGCAGGACGGGCGTTTCCGCGAAGATTTGTATTATCGTCTGAACGTGCTTTCAATCGAAATCCCGCCGTTGCGCGAACGGCGAACGGACGTGCCGATTCTGATTGATTATTTCTTGAAAAAACACACGCGCGACACGAAACGCGATATGAAAATCAGCGCCGACGCCCGAAAAACGCTCGAAGATTACGATTATCCGGGAAACGTCCGACAGCTTGAATCGGCAATCGAGCGCGCGACCTTGCTTTGCGAAAACGACACGATAACGCTCGAAGATTTGCCGCCCGAAATGCAGTCGAGACAATCAAATGTCGCTGCCGCCGGAAATGCCGACGCGCTTTTCAAACTGCCGCCGAACGGCGTCAATTTTGAAGACGTCGAGCGCAGTTTGATAATGCAGGCGATGGACAGAACCGACAACAACATCACGAAATCGGCGAAACTTCTTGGTTTGACTTTCAGAACTTTGCAGTATCGTCTGGAGAAATTCGGCTTTAAACGAGACGCGGACGCGACCGAAGAAACCGAAGAAGCGTAAAAGATTTTTTTGAAAAATTATTTCGATTGGAGAATTTATCATCCAAGCACGCGAATTTATGCGCACGGCGCGCGTTGAGGTTTTGTTTTGCGGTTAATTTGATTTTAATTTTTTAGAAAAAGGAGAAACCGAAAATGAACGAATGGCTTCCGACTTTGTCCTTGGCTCTCGGTTCGGCGTGGACTTCGGGCATCAATCTTTACGCGACCGTAAGCGTTTTGGGTTTGCTGCAAAAATTCGGCGCGACGCATTTGCCGGGCGGACTCGACGTGCTTGATAACTGGTGGATTATCGGCATTGCCGGCACGCTTTACGCCATCGAATTTTTCGCCGATAAAATCCCGTATCTCGACAGCGTTTGGGACGTAATTCACACGTTTATACGAATTCCGGCGGGCGCGGTTGTCGCCTATGCCGCGACAAATCAAATGGACGCGGGCGTTTCGGCGGCGGCAACCTTGCTCGGCGGCGGTCTTGCGTTATCTTCGCACGGCACGAAAGCGGCTTTGAGAGCGGGCGCGAACGTCTCGCCTGAACCTTTTTCCAATTGGGCTTTATCAATCGTCGAAGACATCGTTGCGTTTGTCGGCACATTTCTCGCCGTTTTCGCGCCCGTTTTGATTGCGATTGTTTTGATAATTTTCTCGATTTTCTTCGTCTGGTTTCTTCCGAAAGTGATGCGCGCGATGCGCAAACTTATTGCCGGTGCGCGCGCCTTGTTTTCCGGCGCGAGTTTCCGCGAAGTCGCGCGCAAATCTTGAGAAATCAAGCGATTAAAAATTTGAATTTGAAATTTTCCGCGTCAAGTTTTTGGCGCGGGATTTTATTTTAGTTTTAATCGCAGCGTTGCCGGTTTTTGATTTTCGTCCGTTTGCCGATATATTGATTTGTGCGCGATAGAAATCAGACGCGAATAAATAAAAATGGAAAGAATTTTTCAAATTTTAGCGGCGGTTCTAATCGGAGTCGCCGCGTTTTTTGTGTGGCAGGGCAATACGGACGCGGTTTTCATATCGGCGGCGCTCGGCGCGGTGTGTTTCTTTTTGAGCGTTCGGTTTGAGATTGGAAAAAGAGTCGAGCAAAGAAAGGCGGAAGAAGAATTAACCACAGATGAACACAGATAAACACGGATTTTTATTTGGAAACCGAACACCGGAAAAGCTGCTAATATCTGACATTTGACATCTGTCCTATGAAAATCGTTCTTTCAACTTTCGGCTCGCTTGGCGACCTTCATCCGCTGCTCGCTCTGGCAATTGAACTTCGCGCGCGCGGACACGAAATCGCGGTCAACAGTCCGAAAGTTTATCGAGAGAAAATCGACGCGCTTGAGTTTGAATTTTTCCCGCTTCGCCCAGATTTAAATCCGCAAGATGACCGCGAATTGGCGCGCGAAATAATGGACGCCAAAGGCGGCACGGAAAAATTATTGCGCGAAATTTTATTGCCGAATTTGCGCCCTATGTATGAAGATTTGACGGCGGCGGTCAAAGGCGCGGACGTTTTAATTTCGGGTGAAGTGGTTTATCCGGCGGCGTCAGTCGCCGAAAAGACCGGAATAAAATGGATTACAACCTCCTTAGCGCCCGCTTCTTTTCTCTCGCCGCACGACCCGTTCGTGCCGCCGACGGCGCAGTGGCTTAAACATTTTCGCTTTTTGGGCGCGAGCGTTCACGGCTTGATGTATTCGAGCGTTCGTCGCGTCATCGCGGGCTGGCTTGAACCTTACAGAGATTTTCGCCGCTCAATCGGTTTGAGCGAAAATCACGACCCGGTTTTCAAAGATAAATTTTCCAGACTTCTTCATCTGGCGATGTTTTCAAAAGTTTTGGGAAAGCCGCAGCCCGATTGGCATCGACCGACTTTGCAGACCGGATTTTGTTTTTACGACGGTCAGAGTGATTTGGGAGCGATGCCGGATGATTTAACCGAATTTCTTGACGCGGGTGAGCCGCCGATTGTTTTTACACTCGGTTCGGCGGCTGTGATGGACGCGGGCGATTTTTTTGAAGAAAGCGCAAATGCAGCGAGAATTTTGAATCGCCGCGCTGTTCTGCTTTACGGAATTTTCAACGACGCGCCCGTAAATACGGATGAAAACGTCGCCGCCTTCGATTATGCGCCGTATTCGCTCGTTTTTCCGCGCGCCGCCTGCGTTGTCCATCAAGGCGGCGTCGGCACAACGGCGCAGGTTTTGCGCGCCGGAGTTCCGCATCTGATTATGCCGTATTCGCACGACCAGCCGGACAACGCGGCGCGCTGCGAGCGTTTGGGCGTCGCGCGCGTCATTTCGCGCGACCGTTATAATGCCGAAAACGCCGCCCGCAAATTGCGCTACATTCTCGAACGCGAAAATTTTAAAATTAACGCTGTCGAATGCAGTAAAATCGTTAAAGCCGAACACGGCACGCGGATGGCGTGCGACGCGATTGAAACGATATTAAAATAAAAAACTAAAAAAACATTGTGAATCGTCTTGAACATCTTCTCGAAAACAACAAAAAGTATTCGGCGGAAACCAAATCCGAACGTCCCGACTTTTTCTCGAATCTGGCGAAACAGCAATCGCCCGAATACGTCTGGATTGGCTGTTCGGACAGCCGCGTTTCGGCGAGCAACATCGTCGGGCTGCTGCCGGGCGAAATTTTCGTTCACCGCAACGTCGCCAACCTTGTCGTTCACACCGATTTGAATTGTCTGTCGGTTTTGCAGTTCGCCGTCGAAGCGCTTAAAGCTAAACATATCATCGTTTGCGGTCATTACGGATGCGGCGGCGTGCTTGCCGCGCTCGACGGCAAGCGGCACGGTTTGATTGACAACTGGCTGCGGCATATTCAGGATACGGCGAATCTTTACGGCGAGATATTAGAAAAAATTCGGGATAAAAACGAAAAGGCGGATAAACTTTGCGAGCTGAACGTCATCGAACAGGCGATAAACGTCGGCGAGACGACAATCGTGCAGGACGCCTGGGCGCGCGGGCAAATTTTGACGGTTCACGGCTGGATTTACAGCATCAAAGACGGAATTATCAACGATTTGGACATTTGTCTTGAAAGCGAAGCGGACGTGAAAGTTTTGAGAAAACGATTTTTATAAACGAAATTTTTTTATATGAAGAAAGTTATTTATTTGTTAATTCTGTTTGCTTTAAGCGTTTCAGTTGCGAGCGCGCAAATGGCGCGCAAGCCTTCGCCGCCGCCAGCGAACGCGATGCCGAAAACGCCGGACACGAACAAACGCTCTTTGGCGCAGGTAAAATCGCAGGCGGATTTCGATTCGATTGCGCGCGTATATCATCAGGACACGCCGTTTGCGCTGCCGCACGCGATGTTTATCATCGACCGCAAAGAAAAAAATAAAATCTATTTCGTCAACACGCAAAAATATCGCTTTCACAAAGATTTCCTGCTGGCAAATTATCTGGTCGCGCGCGGCAGCGACGTTTATAAGCCGATTTATATTGACCAAAACCGCAGGTTTATCGTCGGCACGGTTGCGTATCAAAAGCCGGTCGAAAAATTTACGTGGGAGCTTTACCAAGGCGATTTGGCAAACGCCGAGATGATAAAATTGGCGAACGAGACGATTAACAAAACGTTTTTCGACAAAGTTTATTACAAACCGAATTCAATCAGGCAGGAAGACGTTTCCGCAAAACTCGATATTGACCGCGTTTTGCAGAGCGATATTGCGAAAAATCAGGATTATCTCGCGCTTAACACGGGCGAAGCGGTCGGACGCATACACATTATCGAAAAGCTCGACGACACGGTTGAAATCGGCGACAACGAAATCGTCGTTTTGAAGGAATTGCCTTTGAGCTTGCCGCCCGTGCGCGGAATTATCGTGGCGAAACCTTCGACGCCGCTCTCGCACGTCAACATTCTGGCGAAAGGCTGGAACGTGCCGAACGTTTATATAAAGGACGCCGACAAACTTTTCAAAGAACTCGACACTTACTGGATAAAACTCGAAGCCGGTTTGACCGATTACAAATTCAAGCGCGCCGACCCGAAAACTTTAGCTACCGCCAAGCCGCCCGACATTCGAGTTCCGCACGTCAATTTAACGTTAAAAAAACTGACGCCGCTCCGTGAAATGCGAAAAAAAGACAGCATTGCATTCGGCGCAAAATCGGCGAATTTGGGCGAGATGCTCAACGTCAATCTCGCGGGCTTTGTCGTTCCAGACGGTTTTACAGTGCCTTTTTACTGGTATGACAAGTTTATAAAAGATAACGGCTTTGACAAACAAATCGAAGAATTTCTCGACGACAACGATTTCGTTCACAACCCGCGCATCAGGCGCGAGCGGCTGGAGAAATTTCGCAAAGCGATTCAAAAAGCGCCGTTTGACGAAACTTTGAAACGGGAAATCATCCAAAAATGGAAAATGCAGCTCGGCGCGCGCGCTGTCTTTGTCAGAAGCTCGTCAAACTCGGAAGATTTGCCGAATTTTTCCGGTGCTGGACTTTATTCGAGCAAGGCAAACCGCATCGACGAAAAACAAATTATCGACGCCGTAAAATATGTCTGGGCGTCGCTCTGGAACTTCGACGCTTACGAAGCGCGCGTGCGAAATTACGTCAGCCAAACCGACGTTTATATGTCGGCTTTGATTCAACTCGGCGTCGATATGGACAGAGGCGGCGTGATGATTACCAAAGACCCGTTTGACGAGCAAAACAAAAACGCCGTTTATATCAGCGCCGTTTGCGGACACAACTCGAAAATTCCCGACAACAAAGGAATTCCCGAACAGATTTTGTTTAATCCGAAATCGAATTCCGTGGTCATAATGACGCTTTCGCAACAGGAAAACGCGCTCGCTTTTGACGAGAACGGCGATTTGAAGGAAACATACGACAAATGCGCCAACGCGCAGGGACGAGTTTTAAACGATTTGCAGGCGAGAAATCTGGCAAAAGCCGCGCTCGGCATCAAACGCGCGTTCGGCAATCAAAAAACCCAGGACATCGAATGGGGAATTATGAACGGGCGCATTTACATCGTGCAGGCGCGACCATATTTGGAAAAGTGATAATAGTGGTTAGTGGTGAACGGTTAGTGGTTAGTTAAAGATTTTTCTTACACTAACCACTATTTACGGCATTGCCGCCAGCGTGTCGGCGAGTTTTTCGACAATCGATAAAAGCGTTTTGCCCGATTCGACGAATTGTCCGTCGGCGGCTTGGTCTTCGGCGCTGCCGGCGATGTCGGTGATGCCGCCTATTTGAAATAGATAATTTTTCAGCGCCGATTTCGTGCGAAACTCGACTTCGAGCGCGGCGAGTCCGGCGCGGAAATCTCTGATGTTGGCGAGAACGGCTTGCTTGTTTTTCGCGTTTAAGGCGGGCGCGTTCCGCGAAGCCCTTCCCGTCTGGATGTCTTTGTCAAGGTCTTCGATATTTTGTGCGACGCTGCCAAAACCGTAGATAAATCTGGTTAAATTTTTAATCTGCGTCGAAACTTTTTCCGCGCCCGCTTTTATTTCAGACTTCGATGTTCCGGTCGTCGATTCCGCCGCCGATTTTGTCGTTCGCTTCGCGCCCGCTCGCCGCTTTTGCGCGTCAGCCGAAATATTTAAAAAGGCAACGCACGCAAACAGCAGCGCGATGAGTTTGAGTTTATTTTTATTCGTTTTCATTTGAATTTTTCTCGAGTTGGCAAATCCTTTCGGGAAATTTTATCATAGCTGAAGATGCGAGAAAAACCGCTTGAAGTTCGCCGTCTCGGTCAGGTTAGTTATGATGCCGGACTCGATTTGCAGAAAGAGTTGGAGCGCGAAGTTATCGAGCGGCGCGAGACGGATTATTTGTTATTGCTCGAACATCCGCACACTTTTACAATCGGGCGGCGCGCAAAATCGGACGGCATTCTGGCGACGACCGAAACGCTCGAAAAATTGGGCGTGTCGGTTTTTGAAACCAATCGCGGTGGCAAAGTTACGTATCACGGGCTTGGTCAAATCGTCGGTTATCCGATTATAAATCTCTCGCCCGAACGCGAAGACGTGCATCGATACGTGCGCGATTTGGAATTGGTTTTGATAAAAACCTTGAGCGATTTCGGCGTCGAAGCGTTTCCTATCGAAGGTTTGACGGGCGTTCATACGCGCGACGGAAAGGTCGCCGCAATCGGCGTTCACATCAAACGCTGGGTTACGACGCACGGTTTTGCGCTTAACGTGAACACCGATTTGAGTTTTTTCGACTTTATCATCGCGTGCGAAGGCGAGCCGGTCGCGTCGATGGAAAAACTTCTTGGGCGCGAACTCTCTTTGCGCGAAGTCGAAGACAAAATAATTGAAAATTTCGCCGAAGTGTTTGATAATAAAGTTGTCGATAAATAAATTTTGCGCTCTAAATCGGCTGTGCGACGGCAAGTCAAACAACCTGAAAGCTGTTTCGGAGCATCTTAAACAGATAAGTTTTGGCGTCTGGAATCAAACAAATCAAATTTCAATTCGATAAAAAAGCGGGAAAAAGCAGTTCTCGACGGGCAGCAAATAAAAGAGGAATTTACCGTGTATGTCTAAAAAAATATTGTTTCGCAATTTAACGTTGGCGGCGGGCATTTTGGCGGCGAGCGCGTCCGCCGGTTTCGCCCAAAAGAAAAAAGATAAAGAGCAGCCGAGCCAGGACGTGAGCGACAAGACGCGCAACGTCAAAGTCGAGGTCAAAAAAGTTTATAAAGATTGGGTCAATAAAGACGTTGCATACATCATTACGGGCGACGAGAAAAAAGCCTTTAATCAATTAAAGACCGACGACGAGCGCGAAAACTTTATCGAAAATTTCTGGCGGCGGCGCGACCCGAATCCCGACACCGAAGAAAACGAATACCGCGAGCAGTATTACGAGCGCATCGCTTATGCCAACGAACATTACGCTTCCGGCATTCCGGGCTGGAAAACCGACCGCGGACGCATCTATATTACGTTCGGCAAGCCGGACGGCGTCGAATCGCACCCGAGCGGCGGCAGTTACGACCGCCCTTCCTACGAAGGCGGCGGCTCGACGACGACTTATCCGTTTGAAATGTGGTTTTACCGTCATCTCGATAACGTCGGCGAAGGCATCGAGATTGAATTCGTCGACCCGACCGGCACGGGCGAATACCGCATCGCGCGCAGCCCGAACGAAAAGGACGCCCTCGCCAACGTTCCCGGCGGCGGTTTGACGACTTCCGAACAGCTCGGGCTTTCCAGCAAAGGCGACCGCATCGGCGGAATGAGCAGTCAAAATTACCAGCGCGAGCAGGACAACCCGTTTCGCCGTTTAGAAGTTCTTACCGCTTTGCAGCGTCCGCCGCAAGTAAAATTCAGCGATTTGGAACTGCTCGCTGGCGGCGATTCGGGCGTCGTCGATAACAACCCGCTCGATTTCGATTTGCAGGTCGATTTTTTCCGCCAATCCGAATCAAACGTGGTTACGACTTTCACGATTCAAGCCAGCAATAAAGAGCTTGTTTTCGACCCGGCGGGCGGTTTGCCGACGGCGAAAATGAATATCTTTGGGCGCATCACGGCGGTGTCGGGCAAGCGTTCGGGCATTTTTGAAGATTCGGCGACGACGACGGCTTCCGAATCCGACTTAAACGCGGCGCGCGACCGCAAATCGGTTTATCAAAAAGCCTACACCTTGCCGCCCGGAACCTATAAAGTCGATGTCGTCGTCCGCGACGTGGCGTCCGGTAACAAAGGCTCTCGTAGCATCGGTTTTACCGTGCCGAAATACGAAGAAAACAAGCTCAACACGTCGAGCCTGATTTTGGCGTCGAAACTTTATTCGACGACCGAGCGCGACATCGGCGGAATGTTCGTTATAGGCGACACGAAAGTTATTCCGAATTTGTCGGGCGTTTATCAAAAAGGTCAGGATGTCGGAATTTATATGCAGGTTTATAACGCCGGTATCGACCAGACGACTTTGCGACCGGCGGTCGATGTCGAATACGTTTTGCTGAAAGACGGCAAAGAACTCGCCCGAACCAAAGAAGATTGGAAAGGCTTGTCGGACGCCGGACAGCGCTTGACGCTGGCGAGACTTCTTCCGACGGCGCAGCTAACGGCGGGCAATTACGAAATAAAAGTCAAAGTAAAAGACCTTGTTCCGAACAGCGCGGGCAAAATTCAAACGCTCGAACAAACCGGAAAATTCTCCGTTCAGTAAAGGGCGAAAATTATTGAGAATAAAAGCCGACGCTTTTGTGCAAAAGCGTCGGCTTTTATTTATGGAAATCGAAGGGCTTCGGGTTTTGGCAGCCAATTACTTTTTCAAAAAATTATCAAGCCAGAGCTGAAAAACCAACAGCGTCCAAAGCTGTTTATGATGCGAAGCGACGCCTTTTTCGTGTTCGTTTATCAATTTCCCGACAAATTTTTCATCGAAAAAACCTTGATTTTTTAATCTTTCCGGCGCGAGCAAATCGTGCATCAGCGGATTTAATCTGCCCTTCAGCCACGCGGCGACCGGAACGCCGAACCCTTTTTTCGGGCGTTGCAAAATCGCTTTCGGAAGCATTTCTTCAACCGCTTTTTTTAGAATATATTTTCCTTTCGCGCCGTTGAGTTTATATTCAAGCGGCAGGCTCGCGGCAAATTCAGCAACTCTTGCGTCGAGAAACGGTGCGCGAACTTCCAGAGAAACCGCCATCGAAGCGCGGTCAACCTTCGTCAAAATATCTTCCGCCAAATAGAAATTCATATCGAGAAACTGCATCCGCTCGATTTCCGTCGCGGCGTCGGTCGTTTTCAACAAATCTTTCGCTCCCTTGTAAATATCGCCCGAAGTTTGCGCTAAAACGTCTTTGTTTAATAAATCGTTTTGCTGTTCAACTGAAAACGAGCCGAACCACGAATGATGACGAGTTACCGCGTCGTATTTTGAAGCTGCGACAAAGCGTTTGGCTTTATAATCGAACGACAGATTTTTAGTTGAAACGGGAAGATTATTGACAATCGGCTCAATCAGATTGTTTCTCAAAAACTGCGGAATCGTGCTGTAAATATTAGAAACTTTATGAGCGAAATACATCGGATAACCGGCAAAAATCTCGTCGCCGCCGTCGCCGCCGAGCGCGACGGTTACGTGCTTTTTGACGAAACGCGACAGCAAAAACGTCGGAATCAACGAGCCGTCCGACAGCGGTTCGTCAAGCCACGTTCCGATTTCGCCGATTAAATCAGCGGCGCGTTCGACGCTCAATTTTTCTTCGTAATGCTCCGTTCCAAGATGTTCGGCAACCTGTCTCGCGTATTTCGATTCGTCAAACGAGTCTTCTTCAAAACCGATTGAAAAAGTCTTGATTTTCTCGCTTGCGTGCCGCGCGGCAAACGCCGCGACGGTCGAGGAATCGACGCCGCCCGAAAGCAGAATTCCCAGAGGCACGTCCGAGACAAGCCGCATTTTTACCGCGTCGGAAATTATTTCGCGCAACTCTTTCGCCGCTTTGTCAATGGTCGGCGCACCGCTGTTTTTTTGAAACGTTAAATTCCAGTAGCGGCGCGTTTTCACTTCGCCGCCTTCCAAAACAAGCAGATGCGCGGCGGGAAGTTTATAAATGTTTTTGTAAATCGAAGCGGGCGCGGGAACGTAATCGAACGAAAGAAACGAGCGAAGCGCGTCGAGATTTATTTCCGGTTTAATTGACGGATTTTCGAGAAGCACTTTCGGCTCGGACGCGAAAATCAATTTGCCGTCAAACACGCCGTAATAAAGCGGCTTTTCGCCGAAACGGTCGCGCGCTAATAAAAGTTTTCGCGCGCGTTTGTCCCACAAAGCAAACGCGAACATTCCGTTCAAATGTTCGACCAGTCTGTCTCCGTATTCTTCATAAAGATGCGGCAAAACTTCCGTGTCGGTCTGCGTTTCAAATTGATGTCCGCGCTTTTCCAAATCTTGTCTCAACTCTCGAAAATTATAAATCTCGCCGTTCATCACGACGACGATTTGTTTATCTTCGCTATAAACCGGCTGCTCGCCCGTGTGCAAATCGATAATCGAAAGCCGCCGCATTCCGAGCGCAACCGATTCGTCATTCGTCCACAAACCTTCCGAATCGGGACCGCGATGCTTCATCCGCTCGCACATCGAATGCAAAACAGCTTCGTTGTGATTCTGTGAAGGTTTATTTTCTAAATTTGCCCAGCCTGCTATTCCGCACATTTTGAGTCAATGCTTATCAAATCCAATCTTCTCTCTGACAGTATAAATCGCTTTGTCCTGCGATTCGTGATAAGTGCGCACGAGCAGTTCGGCTAATAAGCCCATCAGGAAAAACTGCACGGCGATGGCGAGCATCACGACCGTGATAATCGGCAAAGGCGTTAAGATGAACGACGTGCCTTCAAAGATTTTCAAAAATAATGCCCAAACGCCCGCGATTATTGACAAAAGAAACGCCAGAAAGCCGAACGTGCCGAAAACGTAAAGCGGTTTTGTTTGATAGGACGCCATAAATTTTATGGTTATCAAATCGAAAATGACTTTGACGGTTCGGGAAATGCCGTATTTCGATTTGCCGAAAGTTCGCGCGTGGTGGTCAACCGGAATTTCCGTTACGCGCGCGCCTGCCCAAGCCGCGTAAATCGGGATGAAGCGGTGCATTTCACCGTAAAGTTTTACGTCCTGAATCACGTCGCGGCGATAGGCTTTCAATGAGCATCCGTAATCGTGAAGCGGAACGCCGCCGATGAGAGAAATTATTCGGTTGGCGATTTGCGACGGGATTTTGCGGGAAACAAGTGCGTCCTGACGATTTTTGCGCCAGCCGGAAACAACGTCGTAGCCTTCGTTTAATTTTTCAAGAAGCCGCGCGATGTCTTTCGGGTCGTTCTGCAAATCGGCGTCCATCGGAATCAGAATCGCGCCGCGCGCCGCGTCGATTCCAGCGCTCATCGCCGCCGTTTGCCCGTAATTTCGGCGCAGGGAAACGACGCGGACGCGCGCGTCGTGTGCGGCGATTTCTTTCAATATCTCAAGCGATTTGTCGGTCGAGCCGTCGTCAACGTAAATTACTTCAGCCGTTTTGCCTAATTGATTCAAGGCTTCGGCAATGCGCGCGTGCATTGGGCGCAGATTTTCTTCTTCGTCAAGAACGGGCAGAAAGAGCGAGAGTTCCGGCGCGGCATCAAACGAATCGGCGGATTGTGTCTGGCGTGAAACCATTTTCAAACGATTGAATAAACGGAATAATTTAAATCTTTATTAATTTGTCCTAAAAATGTCGAGAGCGCAAATCAACAAAAATTTGCGCTCTCAAGCGGAGTTTATTTTACCTGAAACTTTACCGAATTCTTAACCGAACAATCGTTTGGCGACTTCGGCGAGAAATTCCGGCTCGACGCCGGGCGCGTTCAGCTGCGGTTCTTCGTCCAAATCCGGCGGGTCGAAACCTTCCGGCATAATTTCGTCCGAAACGATTAATTCCGAGCCGTCAATCGGATGCTCGCCTTTCCAAATCTGACCGATTTCGGTGAAATCGTTCGGACTCCAGCGAAACATAATGCGGTGCAAGCCTTCGTCTTCGAGCTTTTTGGCTTCGGGAAACTTGCGGTTATCAAGGTCGGGAATCGGGAACATCGGTTTTAAATTGACGCCGGTCAAAACTTCGAGCGCTTTGGCGTAAGCGACGATGTGAACGCCGCCGCGCACGAGCAAATAACCGACGGCGGCGCGCGCGCACGGGTCGCTCGTCATCTCGTAGACGCGCATTTTGTTGGCGCGCGCTCCGCATTCTAAAAAGAAGTTGTGCAGTAAACGAGCTTTAAATTGCCGCTCGAAAATACGTTGTCGCCCGACCACGGCTTGCCCATCGAATCGAACGGCAGAGCAGTTTGACCGCTGGCAATGAAATGATATGTGTTGCGCATATCGGTCGCGCTTTCGAGCGGCGTTTTCGACGGGTCTTTGCCGCGCTTTGTCGAGCCTGTAAGCAGTAAATTAATCGTGTATGAAACCGTTTCGATATGGCTGTATTCTTCGGCGGCGATGCTCGCAATCAAATCGTAAAACGGGCGAAGTTTTTTGCGCCCGCGAAAATTGAACGACTGAAACGTGTAATTAATCAGCGTAGACATCTCGCCGAATTTTCCGCCCAATAATTCCTGAACGGCAGCGGCGTCGTTCGGAGACGGATTTTTCGGACGCGGTAAATCGACCGCTATTTTGTCGAATCTTGAAATTATCTGTTCTCCTTGCTCGTAACCTCAAACGAAGCGCCGCGTCATATTTTCGTTATAAAAAGTGACGTTCGCCCGTAAAAATTGCGTGTAGCCGAATGAATCGAAGACAAACAAAAAACTCGTTCGATTCTAAGGCAAAGGTAATTTGTGCCTTGATATTTACTGTGGTTGATTGGCTTTTAAGAGTTCTTAAAAACCGATTTCAAATTTTAACGGCTCGTCGCCGCGCGTAAGAAAAGTATAACCGAGCGGCGGCTTTTAAACTTTGCTCGCCGCAATCACAATCGAAACGCCGAACGGAAAATCGAAGTTTTTGAGCCAGAATTTTTCCGCGCCGAAAAGTTTTCCGAACACGCCGTTGAGAGCCGATACGTTGACGTTGTTTTCCGATTCGGGTTTTATGCCGGTGATTTTCATCAAAAATCTGCCCGCTAAAATCGGCGCGAAAAAAGTAATGTTGGCGTAAGTAGCCCGCTCGATTTTGAAACCGGCTTTTTCCAATCTTTCGGTAATTTGTTTTTTCGTATAACGAATTCGATGATTTGAAACGTCGTCCTGCACGCCCCAAAGCCACATAAACGCGGGAACGAAAATCAAGGTTTTGCCGCCCGATTTGAGAACGCGGCGCATTTCTTTCAAACCGGAAATGTCGTCGTCCAGATGTTCGATGACATCGAGTGCCGTTACAACGTCGAAACTTTCACTGGCAAACGGCAGTTTTTCCGCCAAGCCTTTATGCGCCGTCAAACCTTTTAATTTGCAAAATTCGAGCGCCTCGTCTGAGATGTCAACGCCTTCCGCCGCGCCGAACTTCGTCAGCATTTCGAGATTGCCGCCCGTGCCGCAGCCAACGTCCAAAATTTTCGGATTTTGGATTTTAGACTTTAGATTTTCGATTATTCCTTCCAGAAAACTTTCAAGAATCGCGCGCCGACCGACATACCACCAGTGCGAATCCTCAACCCGATTCATAATGGCGTAAGTGTGTGTCTGCATTTCCTGCGGTAAAGCTGAATTCATATTATTTCGGTCAATAAAAGACGCGATTTGACGAATCTCAAATTTGTAAAAAGCGACGAGTTTTTAACGGCGAACGCATTTGAAATAAAAATTTTCTATCTCATACGCATCAATCTGTTTAAGATTTTCGCCTGCGCCGGGTCGATTGTTTTCAGCATTTCATAATACTGTTTGGCTAACGCGAGATTTCCGGTTTTGGCGTATAAAGCCGAAAGATTATAAACGACCGGCGCATTTGTCGGGTCGGCGGCGACGGCGCGTTTATACATTTCGAGCGCTTCGAGCCGCTTGCCTTCGTCGCGCAGAAAATCGGCGTAAGACTTCAAAACGTAAATCGAATCCGGCTTTATCTTCAACGCTTTTTCGTATGCTTCATAAACTTCCGCCGTGCGTCCGAGCCTTCTTAAAGTGTTTGCTATACTTAAATAAATAACGTGATGCGGTTTAAGTTCGGCGGCTTTTCGGTAATACTCGACGGCTTTTTCATTCTGTTGCATATCCGTGTATAAAACCGCGATATTGTTGTAAAATTCGCCGGACGGTTTTGAAATCTTCAGCAATTCTTCGATATATGGCTCGGCTTCCTGCGGACGGCGCAGGGCAATCAGCATTTTCGACAGACTGTCGCGCACCTCAAAGTCTTTCGGATTTTTCGCCGCGACGCTTTTCATCAATTCAATCTGCGTCGCGCCTTCCCGACGCGCTTCGGCGACGCCGAGAAGCATATTTATTATTTTATCGCCAGGACGCAGGCGGTCTGCTTCGCGCAGAACGTTTATGCCTTCGTCAAACTTCGCCACGCTGACCAGCGCAAATCCGAGCGTCGCTTTTGTTTCGAGATGTTTGGAATTTAGCCGGTCGGCTTTCTGCAAAAACGGAATCGCTTCGTCGAAAAGCGTCGCGTCGTTCAGGGCTTTGCCGAGTTCAAAGTTAAAATCGAAATTATCGGGCGCGAGATTTACCGCCCGGCGCAGCGGCGCAATCGCGTTTTCCGGCTTGCCGCGCCGCGCTTCGGTTATTCCGAGATAATAAAAAGCCTCCGGGAACTTCGGCTCGATTTCCGACGCTTTTTGAAAGCTCCGCGCGGCTTCTTCGTTCTGTCCGAGTTCAAAATAAACTCTGCCCAAATAAAAATGCGCGAGCGGATGAAGCGGTTCGAGTGCGATGGCTTTTCGCGCCGCTGCGACCGCTTCGGCGTCGCGCTCGAAACGCAGATAATTTTCCGCCAATTTAACTTGATAAACGCCTGAACCGGGACGCAGACGCGCAAGCGTTTCGTAAATCTCAAGGCTGCGGCTGTAATTTCCCGCAGCTTCGTTCGCGTCGGCTGAAATGCCCAACAAAATCTCGTTGCCGGCGAATTTCTGCAAAGCGTTTTCGGCTTTGCCGAGCGCTTCGGTTCGTCGTTTCGCGGTTTGCAGAGCGGCAATCAAAGCGATGTGCGCGTCGGGCGCGTCGGCTTTTAAGCGATTGCCTTCCTCGCATTGAGCAATCGCTTCGGCGTGATTTCCGGTCAAACTCAAACTTTGACACAAAGCCAATCGAAACGACGCTTCGGCGGGCGCGAGGCGAGCCGCTTCTCGAAACGGCGCGATTGATTCGTCAATCCGGTTGAGCGCCATCAGAACCGCGCCGATGTTGGCTTGCGTCGCAGGCTGCGTTTTGTCGAGCCGCGCGCTCTGGCGAAAAGCGTCGAGCGATTCGTTAAATTTTTTCTCTTTCATCAACTGCAAGCCTTTGTCGAAAAAATCTTTTGCCGTCGTCTGAACCTGCGCCGAAATCTGAATCGATTGAGCGAGCAGAAAAAACAGAATGATGAAGCGTTTGAATTGTTTGAGCATTTTTTTTACCTCGCAATTTTTGTTGCAGAGAAAAATAGGGTTATAAAAACTAGAGTTTTATTTTTCCGAAACCGCACCACGAATTTTGGTTATGCCACGTAATTTTAACATCGTTCGCTTCAATTTCCAGCCACCATTTTTCAAACTCGGCGCGCGAAATGTAAAACGCCGTCGGCGCGACCAGATGGTCAAAGACGATGTTGTGTTGCTCGCGCCAGCCGAATGTCGCCAGATGATTTAAATAATCGTTGTAGAAAAGGCGCGCGGCAAGCGGTTTCGCCGTTTTGTTGAGCGGTTTATAAATTAATTTCGTGGCGAGAAAAACGCCGAGCGTCGGCAGTTTGGAAAGCTGAAAAAGCGTCGGCTGTTTTATTTTTGAGGTAAAGCGCGTGCGAATCGGATTGACGTAATCGGTAATCCATTCGTTGTTTTCCGCGCCGTAAATCCAAGCCGACAGCACGCCGCCTTTTTTTACTTTTGACGCGAGCGACGCGAATGCTTTTTTCGGTTCGGGCGTGTGGTGCAGAACGCCGACCGAAAAAGCGTAATCGAAAGATTTTTTAAACGGCAGCTTGTAAATATCGGCTTGAACGACGTGCGCGTTCGGCAGATGTTTTGTTGCTTGAAAAGCGGTTTCGACCGCCGCGCTCAAATCGATTCCGACGACTTCTCGCGCGCCCCAATTCGCCGCCAAAATAGTATGTCTGCCTTTGCCGCAGCCGCCTTCGAGAACTATTTTATCCGTAAAAAAATCTTTTTCGACCGGCTTTAACCAACCCAGAAACTGCCCGGCGTAAAGCTCGCTGTCTTGTGTAAAATGCGTCCATTGCCAGCCGAAATTCGCCGCCGTGTCCGCTTTTTCCTGCTCGATTTTCGATAAATCGGCGAAACGCGGAACGCCGCGCGCGACTTTGTATTCGCGCCCGCATTTTCTGCACGACAAAACGGCTTCGATTATTTCTTTGTCTTCGTATTTGCTCGCATAAGCCAGCAAAATGTCGCCGCCGCACACCGGACACGCGAGAAGGTCAAGGAGTTTTTCTTTCATCAAAAATTTCGGGCGGCGAGAAGTTTAATCATTGAGGTTTTTCAATTTCTTTTCAAACGTTTCAAACTCCCGCAAAGGAAACGGCTGCCGCCAGTTAAACTCGAATTCGTCCGTGTCCTTATCGGCAAAAAGCTGCGCGAAAGTGGCGTGAAACGCTTCGATTGTGTCGCGCAAATCGCCCGCGTGCGCGAAAACCAATTCGCGTTCCGAAGCGCGCCTTGTTTCGCCCGGATATTGATAAATTTCCAGCAATAAATTTTCGCCTTCGCCGCGCGCGAACCGAAAATCAAATTCTTCCGGCTCTCGATTCCAGCGCAGAACATATTCGTTTTCCGCCGCGCTTTCGTCGAGAAGAACGGTTAAAATTTGCAGCAATTCGGGCAGCGCGCCTTCGTGCGGCGCGTGCGCTGTCGTGGTGTGAAATTCCTGTGCGCCGTCGGCAAAACCAATTGACATAAAACCGCATTGCGGCGAATTGAAACTGACTTCGAGTTTGTTTGCCATAGCATTTTCAGCCAATTGTAAATCGTAAACGTGAATAGTTTGTTTTTCTCTATTCACAATTTACTATTTACAATTTACGAATTTATTATGGTAACTTTATCGGTAAATTTGCACAAATTCGCCTCCGATAAAATGAAACAATATCAAGAACTTCTCAAACACATTTTAGAAAACGGCGCGCGTCATTCAGATAGAACGGGCGTCGGCACGATTTCGGTTTTCGGCTATCAAACCCGGTTCGATTTGCGAAGCGGTTTTCCGATTGTTACGACAAAGCGCGTGCCGTTTCGCTGGATTGCGGAAGAACTTTTTTGGTTTCTGTCGGGCGACACGAACGAGAAAAACTTGAATGCGCGCGGCGTCGATATTTGGGCGGAATGGGCGACAGCGGAACAAACGGCGAAATTCGGCAGAGAGACGGGAGATTTGGGGCGGTCTTTTACGAGATTAGAAATTAGTATTCATAACTGATTAGCTTATTTTAACGATTGTTCACGACGAATAAACTATAAATATCTATGTGAACAGTATTCATAAAATTACAGGCTACTGATGTTTATAAACTAAACATTATTAAACAAAAATAACAGTTTAATGAAGGTGTATTACAATACGCTTAGCGATCATTACTAAGAATTATTGTTGATATTATATATAATGCTTCTGCCTTTTATTTGAGCTTATCTGGATAAACTTTAAAAACAGATATTTATGTTACTGGACTAATTATGCCGCTTCTTCGCAGTTATAGAATATTTATAAGTCATGCTTGGAATTATAGTGATGATTACTGGCGAATTGTCCAGTTTTTAAATGATTCTCCTCGTTTTCGGTGGGAAAATTTAAGTGTTCCAGAGCATAGTCCTGCTTCAGCAGGTGATTTAGCCTATGACCTCCGTAACCAGATGCGTTCCGCTGATGTTTTTATAATTATAGCAGGTATGTATGCAGCTCGTAGAGAATGGATTGACTTTGAATTGTCTTTTGCTCGTCGTATTGGACGTCCTATAATCGGAGTTGTGAAATGGGGAAGCGAGCGGATACCGACAGCAATTCAAAATCAATCGAGAGAAGTTGTCGGGTGGAACGGAGCAAGTATAGTCAGAGCGATACGTCAACATGCTCTCCCAAGTGGAAGCTGATATGAAGGGTATAGACAATACCAAACAAAATTACACTATTTTATTTTATATAAAATGTAATTGCGACTGGCTATAAAATCTAAATTTCTTGTCAAAATCAAACTTCATTTTGTAAAGCTCCCTTAACCGATACCAAATCAGATTACAGTTTCCGGCTTGAATTTTTGTAGATATTCTATCGGCGAAAGATTGCCCAACGAATCGTGTGGGCGATGCTGATTGTAAACGTCGAGCCACTTCTCGGTTTGAGTTCTCACGTCCTCCAAAGTTTCAAAAATATACATATTTAAAACCGCTTCCCGATAAGAGCGATTGAAGCGTTCGATGAAACCGTTCTGCATCGGTTTGCCGGGTTTGATGAACTCAAGTTCGACTCCGTTTTCCTCTGCCCAATCAGCCACTGCTAAAGCGGTAAACTCCGGTCCGTTGTCGAATCTGATGCGACTGGGAAGACCGCGCCAAACGGCAATCCGGTCGAGTATTCGCACGACTCTGTGAGCCGAAATGCCCGTGTCGATTTCAACTGCCAAAGCCTCACGGTTAAAGTCATCAATCACATTGAAAGTGCGGAACCGTCTGCCGTCCCACAAAGCATCCTGCATAAAATCAGCCGACCAAACCTGATTTGCGGCAAACGGCACCGCGAGCGGCAACGGGTTTCTCGTCGGAAGTCGTCGCTTATGCTTGCGTTTCAAATTCAGTTTCAGTTGGCAATAAACCCGATACACCCGTTTGTGATTCCAAGTATGCTCGAGTCGCCGCAAGGTCAAAAACATCTTTCTGAAGCCGAATTCAGGATGCTTGGCTGCCAGTTCCGCCAAAGCCGTTTGAATCTCGCCGTCGTCGCGCGGATGCGCCGCATAACGGAAAACTGAACGAGCCAGGTTGACGAGGCGGCAGGCGCGCCGTTCGCTCATCTGATGTTCGGTTTGCAAATGCGCGACGACTGCTCGCCTTGCTACCGGCTCCAGGGCTTTTTTTCAATCACGTCCTTGAGCGCTCGATTCTCCAAAGAAAGATCGGCGAACATTCTTTTCAATTGCCGGTTTTCATCTTCCAAATCGCGTATCCGTTTTAAATCCGAGGCTTCCATTCCGCCGTATTTGGTTTTCCATTTGAAATAGGTTGAACTTGATATTGAGTTCTCGCGGCACACTTCAGCGACCGTCCTGCCGTTTTCCGTCTGCTTCAAAACGCTAATAATCTGATGTTCGCTAAATTTACTTTTCATCACTGTTTTCGGTCCTCCTTAACTTTCTATTTTGACCGAAAACTGTAATCTTGTCTGGCTCTATTTTACGGGAGGGTTACAATTTTATTATTTTCAACATAACTATTTAGGAGCAAAAATGAGTCTCAAGAGATTGTATGAGGCAAAAGATATTAATTGGGTGTTAATCCCTGACCTTTTGGAAAAAGTTACAACTCAAATCACAAATAATTACAGTGTAGAAATACAAAACAAATTAGGTTGTGTTGATACAAAAAAGCTAAACTATTCAATAATATGAATGTTAAGCTGACCAATGAACAATGGCAAAAGATATTGCCAATCTTGAAAACCTTTCCAGAAATCCGACTTGGTGCGGGACGCGATGTGCGCCGCTTTCTCGAAGCCGTTCTTTGGATTACTCGTTCGGGGGCGCAATGGCGACTGCTGCCGCGCAGCTATGGTAAATGGAATTCCATTTACAGACGCTTTGACAGATGGAGCAATCAGGGCGTCTTTGAAAAACTTTTTGAGCATTTCTCCGGTGACCGTGATTTGGAATATCTGCTGATTGATTCAACTATCGTCCGCGCTCACGCTTGTTCATCGGGAGCGCAAAAAAACACGGCACGCAATCATTAGGTAGAAGTCGCGGCGGTTTCTCGACAAAGATTCATCTGGCGACTGACGCTTTAGGCAATGCCATTCGTTTTATTTTAACTGGCGGCAACCGTAATGACATTACCGAAGCCGAATCTTTGATTGAAAACCTGTCTGCCGATTATGTGCTTGCCGATAAAGGTTATGATTCAGAGGCGCTGGTTCTCAAACTCAAAGAACTCGGCTCGAGAGCGGTTATTCCGTCGCGGGCAAATCGCAAAAGGCAACGTATAATCGACAAGCATTTATACAAAGAACGGCACTTGATTGAATGCTATATCGGAAAGCTAAAGCACTTTCGGCGAGTGTTTTCACGCTTTGATAAATTGGCAAAGAACTATTTAAGTTTTGTGCAGTTTGCCAGCACAATCATCTGGCTCAGATAGTTATGTCAACACAACCTAGGAATCCAATATAAAAAATAAATAAGTGGAATCACTAAGGACGGCGGAAACTTTGTCAAGAATGAATACCAAGTTTTACATTCCTCGAAGCGTGCTTCTATTTCTTTCGATACCTTTAGAGCTTTTGCGTCGTCATTATCTTTGACAGTAAAATTACATGTTTCGAGAAAATGATATTTTCCATTAAACTCAACATTTCCACCTTGTGAATATGATTTACCAAAACTTATTTCTATAACCTCAATTTTGCGAAACCTTGAGTTTTCAAAATTAATAATTTCCTCTATTTTGGAAGTTGTTAGAGTAGAACCATCGTTACACTTAGTTACTATTTCTATTGGGGTATATTGAGAGTCGAGAAAACCTATTAATGAGTTTAATTCTTCTTCGTTAACAATTATTGAATATTTTTTTTCGCGTGTAATTTTGATTTCCATTGATAGAATAGTTATTAATTTTCCTGTCAATTATTATGATTTACTTCAATGTTACTGTCTATTTGAATCTCGGCGATGCGGACGGTCATCGAAACCAGATAGGCGAACAACGCGCCTTTGCCGAGAACTTTCTCCAAACCGTTGATGAGCGCGATTGACTGCTGCGTCTGCACACCGTTTTTATTCGTCAGAATCTCGTCGAAACATTCGTTGGCGTGGTCGTCCCAAGTCCAAGTGTCAACAAACGCCTGCGCCTGTGCGCGGTCTTCCTGCCCGATGTTGTTGTAAATCTGATTGTAGTTGCGCTTGGAATTAAACGGCGGGTCAATATAACAAAGGTCAACCGTTTCGTCGCGGACGAATCGCCGCAAAACGTCGAGATTGTCGCCGTAGTAGAGTTTATTCATTCGTTTATTTCCTCAAATCTTCAATCATCGCCGCAATCGTCTGTTTCAAATGCGCGGTAACGGCTTGGTATTTTTCTTCGTCCGACATTTCGTTTGTAACAACGTCTTTGGCGTAAAACGGTTTGCCGACGCGCATTTTTACTTTGGCGAGACTGATTTTGTTTGAGCTGCGCGCCCAGACTTTGTAAAGACCGTCGAGCGCGACCGGAACAATCGGCACGTCGAGTTCGGTTGCGAGAATCGCCGCGCCTTTTTTGAATTCGTGTAGGTCGCCGTCAAAAGCGCGCTCGCCTTCGGGGAAAATCGTCAGGACTTTGCCGTGTTTCAAGCCCGTCGCGCTCGCTTTTATCGCTTTTAACAATTGCGTGTCGGGGTCAATCGGGATGACGTTCATCATCCGCGCGATTGATTTCATAAAATCGCTCTCGAAAAATTCGGTCGCACCGACGACGAACGTGTTTTTCAAAACGTCGTATGGAAAAACGCTCGTAACGATAAACGGGTCGAGAAAACTTTGATGATTCGGGCAAACGAGAAACGGGCGTTTCAGGTTTTTTAATTCGTCCGCGCCGCTCACTTCCAGTTGAAAAAGAAGTTTGCTCAATAAGCCGACGGATTTGAAGAACGTAAAAAGAACGGGCGAGAAAATCGGCTTTTCGCGCAAGATTCCGACGACTTCCGGCGCGTTGTCGTCGGCTTCCGAGATGATTTTTCCCCAGTTGAAATCGCCCGCGACGATTTCGGCGTTCGCGCTGCCCGTCAATTCCTGCGTGAGTTTTACGACTTCGCCGACGGTCAGGGCGTTCGCGGCTTTGTCGGTGTCGAATTCGATATTGAACGCCTGTTCGAGGCTCGCAAAAACTTCGGCGCGCGAGAGAGAATCGAGTCCCAAATCGATTTCGAGATTCATCTGCGGGTGAAGTTTTTCAACGTCTTTAGTGTTTTGTTTGACGGCTTTGGTCAAAGCCTGACCGACGTTTGAATTTAATAAAGCATCGTCTTCGTCCGTAAATTCCCAAACTTTTTTGTCGGGCGCGCCGCTCGTGTCGTAGCCGTTTTCTTCAATTTCCTTTTGCAGTTGAAAGCGCTTTATCTTGCGCGTCGCCGTTCGCGGCAGCGGTTCGGCGCGCACGACGTAATCTCTGACGCGCTGATATTCTGGCAGTTGTCGCCCTAAATTATCGAGTTCGTGGCGAATCGCCTCGCGCGAATTGGCGATGTTGTTTTGTTTCAAATACGCAAAGTCGGGAACGGCAATCCCAATCAATTTTTCCGCGCCAGCGAGATTTGAAGTTTCGTCCTTAACGCCCAAAATGCAGATTTCTTCGACGAGCGGCGTTTTTGAATACTGAACTTCCAAATCTTCCGGGTGAATATTTTTTCCGTTCGGCAAAACAATCACGTCTTTCGAGCGCCCGACGATGAAAAGGTCGCCGTTCTCATCGAATTTTCCCAAATCGCCCGATTTGAACCAGCCGTCTTCGGTGAACGCGTCTTTAGTGGCTTCCTCGTTTTTGTAGTAACCGCTGAAAACCATTCGACCGCGAATTAAAACTTCGCCAGCGCTTTCGTCGTTTAATTCGCCGAGTTTTATTTCGGCGTAATTGACCGCTTTTCCGACAGAACCGACCGAGCTGCCTTCAAACCTTGTGCTTGAAACCGCGCCGCACGTTTCGGTCAAACCGTAGCCTTGAATAATCGTAAAACCGAGTTCGTAATACTCGCGCGCGATTTTTTCGTCAAAGCGCGAACCGGCGGAAATCGTTATGTCGAGCTTGCCGCCGAAACCTTTGTGAACTTTGCCGAAAAGTTTTTTGCCGAGATTGACGTTGAACGAGTCGCGCATAAAACCGTTGAATTTCAGCATCTTGCCGACAAGCCAGCGAAGGTAAAACGGCTGTGCCGCGATGCCGTCGAAAATCTTTTTGTGAAACAGATACCAGAGACGTGGAACGCCCGTTAAAAGCGTGATTTCGCCGGTCTTAAACGCCTTGTCGAGTTCGGCGGGCGCGAGTTCTTTGACGTAATAAACGCTTGCACCGATTGAGGCGATAACCCATAAATTTATTACCTGCGCGAAAACGTGAAAAAGCGGCAAGACGCTTAAAACGACTTCGTTTTCCGAAACGTTCATCACTTCCTGACAGCCCTGCGTTTCGTAAAAAATATTGCCGTGCGTGAGCGGAACGCCTTTTGGAGTTCCCGTCGTGCCGGACGTGTAAATCAAAACCGCCAAATCTTCGGGTTTCGCGGGCGGCACTTTTGAATCGAAATCTTGCGGACGCGGCGTTTTCGCCCAATCTGAAAATTGTTGAAAACCGTTGTTCGATTCGATGTCCTGAAGGATGACGGCGGGAATTTTTCTTCCCGTATTTTCTTCGAGCTTATGAAAATTCTTGACGAAATCCGCGCCGATGAACGCCATTTTCGCTTCGCTGTTTTCGAGAAAATTCGTGATGGTTTCAATCTCGCCGTGCGGGTCGACCGGAACGCAGACCGCGCCGCGATAAAGCACGCCCAAATATGCAATCGCCCAGCGCGGATGATTTTCGCCGATGACGGCAACGCGGTCGCCGAAATTTATTCCTTCGCGTTCAAGCCGAAATGCGACCGAACGAATCGCGTCGAGCATTTCGCCGAACGTATATCTCGTATCGGGCTCGCCGACAATCTGCATCGCCATTTTTTCCGTGTGCGCGGCGGCGGCGTCGATTATTAATTGGACGAATGAGTTTGTGTCGTTCATAGAGTTTTTAAAGTTTTCAGAGTTTAGAAAGTTTGCAGATTTTACAGAGTTCTTAGAGTTGAGAAAATAAAAATTCCCGCAACTCTATAATCTTTAAAAACTCTATTAACTCTGCAAACTAATTTTTCGGGACTCGGACTTTGAGAGCCTGCGGCACGATTTCGTAAATGGCGGGCAGGCGTCCGGGCAGTTCGCCGTCGGTTTCGATATAGATTTTTTCGTTCGCGTTTGCCGCGCGAACTTCGATGCGGCGCGCTCGCTTGTGTCTTACTTCGCTTAAATTCAGATGCGAGCCGTCATACAGCTTGAAAGCGTTTAATAAAATTTTCGCCCGTCTGATGTCGCCGATGTTGACGACATCGAAAAAGCCGTCGTCTATTCGCGCGTCGGGCGCGATTTTCATTCCGCCACCGAAAAAACGCGCGTTGGCGACGCAGAAATTTATCGTGTTGAGAAGTTTTTCGCCCGCGCCGTCGATGCTTACTTTGACCGTTGAAGATTCCGAACCGAAAACTTCTTGTAAAGTAGATAGCGCGAATTTTGCTTTGCCACGAAATGTGTCGCCCGGCAGCCACGCTAACTGCGGCGCGTTTTCAGCCTTGACGCGCTCGTTGATTGCCGCGCTCAAACCAAAACTTGAAACATTTAGAAAATAACGCGAAATCTGCGTGTCCGAACTATTGAAAAATGTAACCTTGCCGACATCGATTGTCTTTGTAATACCGTCGCGCAATTGCTTTGCCGCTTCGCTCGGCGCGTTCGAGACGTTCAGCGTCCGCCGGAAATCGCCGCCTGTTCCCGACGGCAAAATTCCAAGCTCGGCATCCTGCCCGCTTTGCAGAATGCCGTTGGCAATTTCGTTTATTGTGCCGTCGCCGCCGCAGGCGACGATAAACGCGCGCCCGTTTTGCGCCGCGTCATTCGCCAGTTCGACGGCGTGTCCGGCACGGAGCGTAAATGAAACTTCAAACGCGCCGAAATGTTTCGCCAAATCCGAAGCCATACGCGCCCAGCGCAATTGGGTCGAGCCGCCCGCCGATTTCGGATTAACGATGACGAGCGGGGTTTTTATATTTTTAACGGCTGAAGAATTATTTTCGTTTTGTTTCAAAATTGGGATTTGCGATCTAGACGAATGCATTCAAATATAGTAAATACGGGCAAATTATAGCAAACCTAAAGTAGTTTATAAAGTGTCTGAACCTCGACTGTTCACGCGAGACTTTAAATTCATAAACAATTTTTAACCCCTCGTTTCGTGCCGAAATCTATCAACCCTCGAGGATTTTGCCGACAGCGTAATTATTTGCCGTTATAAAGTCTTCGATTCATATCCGTAAAAATAATATCTCTATCGAAAACGCCGACGGCTATGCGCGGACTGATTTGTTTTGCCTGTTTATTTGAAATTGTTTGCTTCGACGCGCTTGCCATAAACGCTTCGATGTCGGAAATTGAGCGCGGTAGTTTGCGCGTCATCCATTCGACGCCGGTTTTTGTAACGAGCATATCGTCTTCGATGCGGACGCCGATGTTTTTGTATCGTTCAAACGCGGGGCGGATTTTAGCGATGACCGCCTGCGCTTCCGGCGTTTTCGGCAAATAGTCGAGCGCATCGCTGCGTATGTAAATGCCGGGTTCGTTCGTCGTAACCATTCCTTCCCGAAACGGTTTCGAGTAATCGCCGACATCGTGAACGTTCATTCCGAGCCAGTGTCCCCAACCGTGCATAAACCACAAAGTAAATTGCGGAACGCCGACCGTTTTCGTGCCGCCTTTGCCGTCGGGCGCTTGCTGTTCCGTGCCGGGAACAAGCGCGCCGACGCCGGTTATCAAACCGAGTTTTGCCAAGCCTTGTTCGATAACGCGGCGCGCCGCGTTCTGCGGTTCGTAATACATCGCGCCGGGCTTTATCGTTTTCGCCGCCGCTTCCTGCGCGTCATAAACTATCTGATAAATTTCCGCCTGCTCTTTTGAAAATTTGCCGCCGACGGGAAAAGTTCTGGTAACGTCCGCCGTCAAATGTTCGTATTCCGCGCCGACATCCATCAGCAGCAAATCCGTTGGCTTGACCGCGCCCTGCGATTCCACGTAATGCAAAGTCGTTCCGTTTTCGCCACAGCCGACGATTGACGGATAGCCCCAGTAATCGGCGTTGCGACGGCGGAAAACATATTCGATTTCGGCTTGCGTTTCGTATTCAAAGCGAACGTTTTTTGCTGTCGCCATCGCTCTTTCCTGCGCTTCAATGGTGATGTCGATGGCGTGCTGAAGAAGTTTTTGCTCAAACGCGGATTTGATAACGCGCAAATCGGCGAAAATCGGCTGTGCGTTTTTTATTTCGTAGCCGCTCAAACTTTTTGAGAACTTGTATTCTTCGGGAAACTCGCGCATTCCGTCTGAATCTCTTTCGTTATCAGGCAGAAGAAGATAAATATTTTCGGGCGTAGTTGAAGCGGAAACGCTTTTATCAGTTGAACTGAAAAGTTTTTTGTCTTTGATTGATTGAATGAAATTGTCTAATTCCGAAGCGTCGAGAATGGTTTTGACGCCGGAAATTCTGGTTGCATCGTCCGGCGAATACATTCGACCATTCCACGTTTCGCGCGACGGTTCGCGTCTCGGCAGAAACAAAATTTCCTTCGCCGCCGCCGCGCCGTCTTTTATTAAAACCAGAGCCGAGCTTGCTTGTTTGAGATTGGTCAAATAATAAAGATTGTTTTCCTGTCGATACAGAAAATCAACGTCGCCCGTGTAAATTTTCGGCTGGGCGCTCATCAAAATCAACGCGCTGCGGTCGTCCATCGCAGCAACGACTTTGGCACGCCTGTTTGCCAATTCGGTTTGCCGCTCGGAGTCTGTAAATTTCGGCGCGGGCGGCATCGTGCGAATTGCGAACGGCTCGGTTTTAGCAAAATTATTCGGACTTGCCGCGAAATTCGCGGTTGAAATACAAATCAGGCAAAGAAGCGTCAAAAAACATTTCGGTTTCATATTCTTTTCGGTTACAAAAATTTATTTAACAAATTCGATGTTATTTATTCGACAACTGATGTTTCGGAAAATATTAAATCGCGGGGCGCAAAAATATATTCCGCTATTTTCAAACGCTTGGCAATGGAAAAAAAACTTCTGTGTTCGACTGAATATAAGGCACAAGATTTTCAAAACTTCGGTCGCCTGCGAAATTCGTTCGCCGCGCGCAAAAGACAAAGCAGCGTTTTTCTGTTACCATTCGTTATAAAAATATATCAAAAAAAGGAGAAAAATATTTATGTTTTCATTAGAAGATTTGCTCGGACAAGAGCAAGGCAGTCAAACAACCAACCAGTTGAGCCAGATGCTCGGCGCAAATCCGACGGCGACGCAAACCGCGATACAAATGGCATTGCCGGCGATTTTAAGCGGGCTGGCGCGAAACGCTTCGCAGCCGCAGGGCGCGCAGGATTTGTCTAATGCGCTCGAAGAAGACCATAACGGCGGCGGCGTTCTCGGCAGTCTCGGAAATTATTTGAACAATCAAAATCAAACACAGAACGACGACGGCATCGGAATTCTCGGTCATATTTTCGGACAAAATCAAGGCGAAGTCGCTCATCAAGTCAGCAAAAAATCCGGTCTCGATATCGGGCAGGTCGCGCAGCTTTTAATCACGCTCGCGCCGATTGTGATGGGTTATCTCGGCAAACAAAAACAGCAGCAGGGCTTGGATGCCGACGGTTTGTCAAATATGCTCGGGCAGCAGGAACAGCAAATGCAATCGTCGGGTAATCCGATAATGGATATGATTTCGGGTATGATGAACTCCAATCAGAAAGGCGGCGACAATTCGATGGGCGATTTGGCTTCGCTAGCGGCGAATTATCTTTCGAGAGGACGATAGATAACTAAAAGTGAAAGTGAAAAACGGACGGGGAATTTTTAAATATTTTCCTCGTCCGTTTTTTAGTTTTTAATTATTTTGTGCCGCTAAAGTCATAGGAAACATAAAGGTTTAAGTTGTTTTCCTTAATGTCTGCCCGCACGTCTTTGACTTGCGCTTTGAGCGTTCCGCCGGTTGCGGCAATCGGCAAATTTAAGGCGACCTGCTGAGCGCGCAAAATCGTAATCGGGTTGACGCGATTGTTAAGGGAAGTTTGCACAATAGGCGTGATAAAGCCACTCATTAAAGGATTTACGCCATCGAGATTAACCGTATCAATCGTGATTTGCCCGAAAACAGTTTGTTGCGATTCGTCAAAGCGCAGATTCATATTCGCCAGCGCCCAGCCTTTAAATTGAACACATTGTCCGAAAACCTGCGTGCTTCCCGTAAAAGCCAGCGGCGCGTTTATTTTTCCGTCCTGCAACTGCACGGTCGTTTTCACTTCGCTGCCTTCGGGAAGCAGTGTGATTTTTCCTTCGCAGCCACCGCCATTTTCTTGAAAAGCGATTTTCGTCGGCTGAAATTCCGGCTCGAAACGATTTTGTCCGGTCAAATTTAAGGGAAAAGCGGGCGCGTTCATATCGCGGAAAATCGTCGTCAAAATCGTATCGAAAAATTGCTGATTTAAGGTAACGGTCGCCGTGCCGGGCGCAATGCCGCTCGCCTCCGGCGCTTGAATCGGCGCGCCCGGCAGTTTTCCGGCGCGCGGCGCGCCCGAAAAGAAATAAAGCGCCAGCGCGCCGCCGACAACAAGACCCAAAACCGCGCCCGACAAAAAAAGTAAAAATCTACTCATATTTTTAACAGAAAGGGAGCTGAATTAATCGAAACAAAACTATTAACTATTCGCTGTTATCTGTTCACTGTTATAGAGTTACAAAACTTTTTTGAGAAACAACGAACAGTTAATAGATAACAGCGAATAGTTTTTACGCGCAAATTATAAAAATCTTCTCAAAACTTACGGTGTCGGCGACGTTGCCTGATTATTGCCGTTATTATTGTTGTTGTTTCCCGTGTTGTTATTCGACATTGGTTGATTCGATTTCATCAATTGCCCGAAAATCGCAGACGCCGCGCCGAACAAAACGTTTATCTGCGCGCGCACTTCTTCGGGCGCGACTTTGCGGAAATCGGTCGGCTCGTTAAACATAGCGGCATCGACGTTTGTGCGGATGTTGTTCATCTCGGTTACGAGATTGACGCTGTTGACGCCCTGCACGCTGCCGTTTTGCGAAGCCGAGTTGGTGAACGAGCGGAGCGGCAAACCCGTTTCCTTATCGATGAGAATAAAAGATTCGGTATCGACTTTTCCGGCTTGCGACTGCGTGTTCGTCGTCGCCGCGATGCGATATTTTACGGCGTCGCGCCCGTCGATGTTGTCTTCGCCGACGCGCTCGACGTTTTTCAAAGTTTTCAATTGGTTGACGATTTGCTCGGGCATCAACAGTCGGCGCACGTCAACGCCGACCGACTCTTTATTAAGCTCTGCGTATTGTTTTTTCTGCGGCTGGATGATGAACTGCTTGCCGCCTTTGTCGAGATAAATAACGGTTTCGCCGGTCGGCAGCTTAAATTCCATACGACGGTCGCCGCCGCTGCGCGCGACATCGGCTTTGAGCGGCGGCAGCGGCATCGTCTGCGCGCCGGAAGTTTCGAGTTTCAGCAAAACGGTTGCCTGATACTGTTCCGGCTCTTTGGTGTCGATTATTTGATTGTTCTCGCCGCGCACGACGGCGCTGTTGCCGGACGAATTTGCGTTCATCGCATTGCTGTTTGAATTAACGGTCGAATTTGATGTTGCGGCTGTCGAGTTGCCGTTGCCGGTTTTCGGCTGTTCGCAGGCGACGCCGAAACAGGCGACGAGCGACGTGAAAGTGAAAGCTAAAATCGCTTTTTTGTTTGAAGATTTCATAAATTCCTCCGAAGATTTTCAAATGATTTCCAAGATTAGCACAATTTGCCGCTCGGTTGTCGGAAAATAAAATGCGACGACGCAGCAAATTTTCAGGCAAAAAAAATAAATTTAATATCCAATCGCTTCGCCGTCGCTGCGAGCGTCGACCGCGCCGAGACGGACGCCTTTTTCGTCAATCATAATGCCGGTGGCGGACGCAATATAACTTGGTTTGTCGGCAAAGTTGTGTCCAAGATTTTCCAGCGCGCGGCGCGTGTCCGACGACATTCCGTAAGGCTCAAAGACCAGTTCGTCGGGAAACCATTGATGATGTATGCGCGGCGCGTCAATCGCCGCCTGAATATTCATATCGTGGTCAATGACATTTATAATTGTCTGCAAAACTGCTGTAATAATTCTTGGTCCGCCGCGCGCGCCGAGCGCAAACCACATTGAACCGTTTTTGCGCAGAACGATGGTCGGCGTCATCGACGAAAGCGGGCGTTTTTGCGGCTGGACGGCGTTTTTCTCGCCTTGAATCAAACCGAACATATTGGGCTTGCCCGGCTGCGCGGCGAAATCGTCCATTTCGTCGTTGAGCAGCACGCCCGTGCCTTTCGCCGTAACGCGCGAGCCGTATAAATCGTTTATTGTATAAGTGTTTGTAACGACGTTTCCGTCCGCATCGACGACTGTAAAATGGGTCGTTTCGGTCGGTTCTTTGCCGCCGATTTGTCCTGCTTTGATGTCGGCGCTTTTCGACGCTTTGGATAAATCAATCGTCGTTCCGCGTGCCGCCGCGTATTTTTTATCAATCAAAGCCTGCGCCGGAACGTTTGTAAAATCCGGGTCGCCCATCCATTCGGAGCGGTCTGCAAAAGCGCGGCGCAGGCTTTCTGTTAAAACGTGATATTTTTCCGACGCCGCCCAACCCATTTTCCGCACGTCGTATTTTTCCAGCATATTCAAAGTTTGGAGCATCACGATTCCGCCCGAAGACGGCGGCGGCATCGTGATAATTTCGTAACCGCGATATGTGCCGCGCAGCGGAACGCGCTCTTTCGGCTGGTAATTTTTCAAATCGTCAAGAGTTATCAATCCATTGTGCGCCTGCATATCTTTGGCGATAAGACGCGCCGTCTCGCCCGTGTAAAATTCACGCGCGCCGTTTTTCTGCATCCGCGCGAGCGTCGCGGCAAGTTCCGGCTGGCGAAGCGTGTCGCCTTCTTCAAAATACTTTCCGCCGTTTAGGAAAATTCTGCGGCTGTCGTCGTATTTATCGAGCGTTTCCTTATAAGTTTTAAAAAGATTGGCAAGACGGTTTGAAAGCACGAAACCGTTTTGTGCGAGCTTGCGCGAAGGTTCGACCAAATCTGCCCAATCGATTTGTTTCGAGCCGTATTTTTTGAAAGCGTAATCGAGACCAGCGGGCGTTCCCGGCACGCCCGAAGCGCGATAACCGACGGTTGACGAGCCTTCGCCTTTGATTGATTCGCCGTTTTTACGGACGAAAACGTCGCGCGTCACCGCCTGAGGAGCGCGTTCTCGATAATCGATGGCGGTGCTTTTTCCGTCTTTGAAACGAATCAGCATAAAGCCGCCGCCGCCAAGATTTCCGGCTTCAGGATAAGCGACGGCGAGCGCGAGCGCGACGGCAATTGCCGCATCGACGGCGTTTCCGCCGCGCTTCAAGACATCGACGCCGATTTCCGACGCAACTTTCGATTGCGACGCGACCATCGCGCGCCGCCCGCGCGCCGGTTCGCGCGCAGCAACAGCAACAGCAGCAGAAGTAGCGGCGGCGGCAATCGTTTGAATTTTTAGATTTATCGGAATGAAGGAAAAGAAAATCGTTAACACGGCAAGACGCGCGGCGAATTTTTTAGTCGAATTCATAAATGTTTTTTTGGTCAGTAAGCGAGAAAATTTATTTCGATAATACAATAATCGAGAAACTTCGCCGTGTAAATTTTCGCAGGGAAAGTTTTTGCTCCGATTATAAAATCGGTTAAAAGGGCAAGTTGACCGATTTTATCTTGGCAAACTATAAAAAAAACAGTAAGATTCGGTGTTTCCCAAATACCAACATCAAATTCTCGAAAATTAATTTCTGAAAGTCTTTTGCAAAAGTTTCAGTCGTGTTTTCCGTCTTAAAACGGGCGTGCGGGCAAAAATAGTTTTTATGAAAAAAGTTTTATTCCGATTGCTTTTTTTAACGATGTTTTTTAACGTCGCTGTTTCAATCGTTTTTGCTCAAGAGCAGCAGTGGCAAGCAAAAGCGGATGCTTCTACGGGCAAAGCCGCGCGAGCGGAGAAAAGCTCGGTTCGCTTCGGCGACGTGCGCGCATTTTCGGACGGGCGCGGCGTTTTTCTAAAATGGCAGACGAATTTGGAATTGAACGGCGCGGGTTTTAACGTCTATCGCGCGCGTAAAAGAAAGCGCGCCGCCTTTGTCCCGATTAATCGCGGCTTGATTTCCGCCGCGTATCTTGAAACGGGCGAAACGAGAAACAACGGGCGTGCTTATTCGTTTTTTGACGCGGGCGGCGATTTAAATTCCAAATACTACATCGAAAGTTTCAACCTCGACGGGCGCAAAAATCACTCTCAAGCCTTTTATCCGCAGGCAATCAACGATTTGAGTCTTGTTGCTGGCGTCTCAGCCGACGAATTAAAAGACGGCGCGAAAAACGCCAACCCATCGCTTTCATTCGCCGAAAACATTCTGCCGCAGGATTTGCAGTCGGAAGTCAGCCTGAATATGACGGCGGCGGACGCGGCGCGGCAATTGTGGGTCGCCGCGCAGCCGGGTGTTAAAATCAGTGTGATGAGCGAAGGCATTTACCGCGTCTCGCGCGCCGAGTTGCAGGCGAAAGGCTTCGACGTGAACGCTTCATTCGCGTTGTGGCAGCTTTATGCGAACGGCAACGAGCAGGCAATAAATATTGGCGAAGGCGGCGCTTTCATCGAATTTTACGGTCGCGGACTGGATACGCCGGAAGTCAACGCGCAAACTTATTATTTAATTGTCGGCGAATCCGACGGCAAAAGAATGGCGGCAACCTTACGCCGTCCGCTTAAAGGGCGAGTTTTGAGCGCGAGCTTTAATCAGACGTTCGTTAAAAAAGACCATTTTACTTACACGGCGAACATTTTGAACGGCGACAAAGAGAATTTTTTCGGCTCGGTAATTAACGACGGCGGCGCAAGCGTTAATTTTAATTTAAAAAGCATCGATTTTTCGTCGCTGAACGCTTCGCTCGACATTGGCATTCAAGGCTTTACGACTACGCCGCACAAAACGAAAATAGCCGTCAACGGACACGAACTCGGCACGGTCAGCGTCAACGCGCGCGAGTTGGGAGGCGGACATTTTAATATTCCGACCGAATTTCTCTTGGAAGGCGCGAACAAATTGCAGTTGACGAGTCTTCTCGGTTCGAGCGACCTGACGGTTTTCGAGTCGCTGAAAATCAATTTTCAGCGCAAATATCAGGCGAGCCAGAACCGTCTCTCGTTTTACACGGACAATTACCGCGCCGTTTATATTGAGAATTTCACGTCGCCGAACATACGCGTTTTCGACGTTACTTACGAGGACAGCCCGTCGCAGATTTACAATTTGCAAATCGAGCAGAGCAGCGGCGCGCATCGCGTTTTTCTGCCGTCAAGTCGTGGGCGCGTGATGTATGCGGTCGAAGATTCGGCGATTATGTCGCCCGTTTCGGTTGTTGCTAACCAGCCTTCGACTTTGACGACGACGAATCATAACGCCGATTTGGTGATTATCACTTACAAGGATTGGGCGGCGCAGGCTCTCGATTGGGCGGAATATCGCCGCGCGCAGGGATTTGCCGTCGAGGTGGTCAACGTCGAAGACATTTACGACGAATACAGCTTCGGCGCGCTCAGTTCTCTGGCGATAAAAAACTTTTTGCAGTATGCGGCGAACAATTGGCAAACCGCGCCGAAATACGTTTTGCTGCTCGGTGATGCGACTTACGACCCGAAAAATTATTTCGAGGCGGGCTACAACGATTTTATACCGACGCGGCTTGTCGATACGGTTTATACCGAAGCGGGCAGCGACGACGCGCTGGCGGATTT
>JAABUN010001061.1_pt1 | contig 65256 bp, 61 predicted proteins | sample 5559311 | NCBI WGS metagenome assembly JAABUN01 (sample SAMN10711877, study PRJNA513370) | rock metagenome | isolation source: Antarctica rocks | place: Antarctica: Victoria Land, Siegfried Peak sud
TGCTCGCCCCACCCGACCGGCTCCTCCCGCCCCGCGACCCGAGACCGAGTGCCGTGCCTGACCCCTTCGTCCACCTGCACGTGGCCAGCGGCTACTCGCTGCGCCACGGCGCCTCCCACCCGGCCGCTCTCGTCGAGCGCGCCGCCGAGCACGGCATGGACACGCTCGCCCTGACCGACCGGGACGGCGCGTACGGCGTCGTGAAGTTCGCCAAGGCCTGCATGCGGGCCGGTGTGCGCCCCGTCTTCGGCGTCGACCTCGCCGTCGCCCCGCTCCAGCCCGCCCGCGCCGCGACCGAGCGGCGCCGGGCCAGCCCGGCGCGCGGCGGGGCGTTCCTGGAGCAGGAGGTGCCCGGGACGGGCGGCGGCCCCGGCACCTGGGGGCTGCCGCGGGTCACCCTGCTCGTCCGCGACGGGCGGGGCTGGGCGGCGCTGTGCCGGCTGGTCTCCGCGACCCACCTGGCCGGCGAGCGCGGCACGCCCGTCAGCAGCCTCGAGCTGGTGGCCGAGCACGCCGGGGGCGCGGCGCAGGACGGGGCGCTCGCCGTGCTGCTGGGCCCGTCCTCCGAGCTCGGCCGGGCGCTGGCGGCGCGCCGCCCCGACCTCGCCCGCGGCCACCTCGACCGGTGGCGCGACGTGCTCGGGCGCGGGTCGGTGGTCGTGGAGGTCGTCTCCCACCGCGGGCAGGGCGACGCCGGCCGGGCCGCCCGCGCGCTGGGGTTCGCGACGGCGGCGAGCGCCCCGGCCGTCCTCAGCAACGTCGTGCGCTACGCCGACCGGGCCGACGCCCCCACCGCCGACGTGCTCGACGCCGCCCGCCGGCTGGTCGCCCTCGACCTGCGCCACGTCGACCGCCGCAACGCCGAGGCGTGCCTCAAGAGCGGCAAGGAGATGGCGGTGGTCGCGGAGGAGGTCGCCCGTGCCGCCGGCCTCACCGACGGCGGGGCCGGGCTGCTGGCCCGCACCCGCGCCGAGGCCGAGCGGTGCGTGGTGGACCCCCGCGGCGACCTCGGGATCGGCGAGGTGCACTTCCCCGAGCTCGAGGTGTCCGGCGAGCCGATGGCGGTCCTGCGGGAGCGCTGCGAGGCCGGGTTCGGGCGGCGGGCGATGACCCGCGAGGCCGGCACCCTGCGCCGGCTGGACGACGAGCTGGGGGTCATCCGCCAGCTGGGCTACCCGTCGTACTTCCTCACCGTCGCCGACGTCGTCGACCTCATCAAGGGCATGGGCGTGCGCGCCGCCGCCCGGGGGAGCGGGGCGGGCAGCCTGGTCACCTACCTGCTGGGCATCAGCGACGTCGACCCGGTCCGCTACGGGCTGCTCATGGAGCGCTTCCTGTCGCCGCTGCGCCACCAGCTGCCCGACATCGACATCGACGTGGAGTCGGCCCGCCGCACCGAGGTCTACGAGCAGGTCCTGCAGCAGTACGGCGGCGAGCGCTGCACCTGCGTGTCGATGATGGACACCTACCGGGCCCGGCACGGCATCCGCGACGTCGGCGCCGCCCTCGGCCTGCCCCCAGGCGAGGTCGACGCGCTCGCCAAGGCGTTCCCGCACATCCGGGCGAGCCAGGTCCGGGCGGCCCTGCGCGACCTGCCCGAGCTGCGGGCGAGCGGGCTCGGCAAGGGCGACGACGCCGGCCGGGTCGACCTGCTGCTGCGCCTGGTGGAGCGGCTCGACGGCCTGCCGCGCCACGTCGCCCTGCACCCGTGCGGGGTCCTGCTGTCCGACCGCACGCTGCTGGACCGCACGCCCGTGGAGTCCAGCTGGCTGGGCTTCCCGATGAGCCAGTTCGACAAGGACGACGTCGAGGAGCTCGGGCTGCTCAAGCTCGACGTGCTCGGCATCCGCATGCAGTCCGCGATGGCCTACGCGGTGCAGGAGGTGAAGCGGGTCGACGGCGAGGACCTCGACGTCGACGGGATCGACCGGGCCGACCCCGCGACGTTCGACCTGGTCAAGTCGACCAGGACCCTGGGCTGCTTCCAGATCGAGTCGCCGGGCCAGCGCGAGCTGGTCGGCAAGTTCGCGCCGGAGACCTTCGAGGACCTCATCATCGACATCTCGCTGTTCCGGCCCGGGCCGGTCAAGAGCGACATGGTGCGGCCGTTCCTCGAGGCCCGGCAGGGGTGGGCCGCACCCGTCTATCCCCACCCCGACCTCGCCGAGCACCTCGAGCAGACGTGCGGCGTGGTCGTGTTCCACGAGCAGGTCCTGCAGATCGTCAGCACGATGACGGGCTGCACGCTGGCGGAGGCCGACGAGGTCCGCCGCTCGCTCGGCGACCCGGAGGGCCAGCCGGAGGTGCGGGTCTGGTTCGTGCCCACCGCACTCGGCCGTGGCTACGACATCGGCGTGGTGGAGCGGGTGTGGGAGGTGCTCAAGGCCTTCGGCTCGTTCGGGTTCTGCAAGGCCCACGCCGCGGCCTTCGCCCTGCCGACCTACCAGTCGGCGTGGCTCAAGGCCCACCACCCGGCCGCGTTCCTCGCCGGGGTGCTCACCCACGACCCCGGCATGTACCCCAAGCGGCTGATCCTCGACGACGCCCGGCAGCTCGGCATCGCGGTGCTCTCGCTCGACGTCAACGCCTCCGCCGCCGGCTTCGCGGTGGAGAAGGTCAGCCCCCTGGACGAGCCGCCGCCGGCGATCCTCGGCCAGGTGCCCGGCCAGGAGACCGAGGCCGGCTCGCCCCGCGCGCGCCCCGCCGACCTGCGGCTGCCCGACGGGCGCGGGTACGGCATCCGCATCGGCCTCGACGACGTCAAGGGCATCAACGACGCGGAGGTCGCCCGGGTCCTCGCCGGTCGGCCCTACGCGTCCCTGTCGGACTTCTGGCACCGCGCCTCGGTCTCCCGTCCGGTGGTCGAGCGGCTGGTCGTCGCAGGGGCCTTCGACTCGCTCTACGGCCTGGGCTCGACGGTGCCCGGCCGCCGGCGGGGCCAGGTGACCCGGCGCGACCTGCTCCTGCAGGTCGCCGAGCTCGACCGCTGGAGCCGGTCGACCGCCGCGGCGCAGCGCAAGGTGTCCCGCGGCCGGCGCCCCACCGCGGCCGGCGCCCGGGCAGGGACGGCAGGCGTCGCGCCCGTGCTCGCGCTCGACGACGTCCGCGGGCGGGCGGTCCGCCAGTCGCAGGCCGCCGCGGTCCCCGAGCCGGTCGACGTGCAGCTCGCCCTCGACCTGGGCGACGCGCCGGAGCAGACGGCGGCCAGCGGGCTGCCCGAGATGACCCGCGCCGAGCGGGTGCGCGCCGAGCTCGACGTGCTCGGCCTCGACGTGAGCTCCCACGTCATGGACGCCTACGGCGCGTTCCTCGCCGAGCTCGGCACCACCCACGCCCGCGACCTGCTCGGCTGCCGCAGCCGCCAGGAGGTGCTCGTCGCCGGGGTGAAGGTGGCGACCCAGACGCCGCCGATCCGGTCCGGGCGCCGGGTCATCTTCGTGACCCTCGATGACGCGACCGGCCCGCTGGACGCCACCTTCTTCGAGGACGCCCAGGTGGGCTACGCCACCACCGTCTTCCACTCCTGGCTGCTCGTCGTGCGGGGCGTGGTCCGCCGCACCGGCCCCCGCGGGGTGTCGATGCAGGCCCTGGGCTGCTGGGAGCTGCCGGCGCTCTACCAGGCCTACCTGACCGGGGGCATGCAGGCGGCGCTCGACCTCATGGACGCCCCGGCGTCCGTGACCGAGGCGGCGGTGCAGGGGGCGGCTGCCAGCCGCTCGAGCCGCCCGGTCATGACCAGCCCGCCGCTGGTCGGCGGCGGAGCGGGCCACTCCGGGGTCGGCGGCGCCGTGCACGTCTACGCCACCGGGTTCCGCGCCTCCCCGTACGCCGACGTCAAGCCCGCCGGCGACGGCTCGGGCACCTCCGGGGGGCCGCCGGTGCCGCGCAAGCTGTGGCACTCCAGCTCGGGGAGCTCCGGACGGTGACCGCGCCCCTAGGCTCCGCAGGAGCAGCACCGCCCGTCCGGGCGCTGCGCCGCGACCGCTCCGCAGGAGGACCGTGCCCGACAGCCCCGGCGTGCCGCCCGGACCGGCCCGCCCCCCTGCGGTGTCTCCTGGAGGACAGCCCGTCCCCGAGCCCGGCTCCCGCACGGCCCCCGGGGGTCCGCCGGGGGCCCGCGGGGCGCGCGGACCTGCGGCCTCCGCCCGCACCGCCGTGGTCTGGGAGGTGCTGTCGGCGGTGCTCGCCGAGGCCGACCCCGACGGGACCGGGCTCGACGTGGTCGACGCCGGTGGCGGCACAGGCGGCTTCGCCGTGCCGCTCGCCGAGGCCGGTCACCGGGTCACGGTCCTCGACCCCAGCCCCGACTCGCTCGCGGCGCTGTCCCGCCGCACGGCTGAGCGCGGCCTGCAGGACCGGGTCCGCGCGCTGCAGGGCGACCTCAGCGACCTGCCCGACCTGGTCGATGAGCAGAGCGCCGACCTCGTCCTGTGCCACAGCGTGCTCGAGGTGGTCGACGACCCCGCCCAGGCCCTCGCCGCCGTCGCCGCCGTGCTGCGGCCGCGCGGCCGGCTCAGCCTGCTCCTCGCCGGCCGGGCGGCCGCCGTCCTCGCCCGCGCGCTGGCGGGCCGGCCCGACGAGGCCGCTCACGCCCTCACCGACCCCGCCGGCCGCTGGGGCCCCGGCGACGGGGCGGTCCGCCGGTTCACGCCCGAGGCGGCTCAGGACCTCGTCGCCGGGGCTGGCCTGCGCGTCGAGCAGGTGCACGGCGTGCGGGTCGTGGCCGACCTGGTCCCCAGCGCGGTGCTCGAGCTCGAGCCCGGGGCGGCGGCGGCGCTGCTGGCGCTCGAGCGCGCCCTGTCGGACCGGCCGCCGTTCCGCGACCTCGCCACCCAGCTGCACCTGCTCGCCGTCCGCCCCTGACGTGCCGGCCCGCCTGACCGCCCGGAGCCGGCCGTGAGCCGGGGCCGGGTCGCCCCGGTCGGCCCGCCCACGGGCCCGCCGGGCGACGACCGCGGCTGCACCGTGCTCCACGTCGACATGGACGCCTTCTACGCGTCGGTCGAGCTGCGCAGCCGGCCCGAGCTGCGCGGTCTGCCGGTCATCGTGGGCGGCGGCGGCTCGCGGGGCGTGGTGCTGTCCGCGACGTACGAGGCGCGCGCGTTCGGGGTCGCCAGCGCGATGCCGATGATGCGGGCGCGGCGGCTGTGCCCGCAGGCGGTCGTCCTCAAGCCCGACCATGCCGCGTACGCCGAGACCTCGGCCGGCGTGATGGAGGTGTTCCGGTCGGTCACGCCGCTCGTGGAGCCGCTGTCGCTCGACGAGGCCTTCCTCGAGGTCTCCGGCGCCGCCCGCCGGCTGGGGGGCGCGCGCAACGTGGGGGAGTGGGTCCGGGCCACGGTCGAGGACGAGCAGGGCATCACCTGCTCCGTCGGGGTGGCCACGACCAAGTTCGTCGCCAAGCTGGCCTCCGCGCGCTGCAAGCCTGACGGGCTGCTCGTCGTCCCGGCCGACCAGGTCGTCGCCTTCCTCCACCCGCTGCCCGTCGCGGCCCTGTGGGGCGTGGGGGAGAAGACCGAGGACGTCCTGGTCCAGCTGGGCCTGCACACCGTCGGCGACCTCGCGCGCACCCCCCTCGCCACGCTGCAGCGGGCTCTCGGCACGGCGACGGGCGCCCACCTCGCGGCCCTGTCCTGGGGGCGCGACGCGCGGCGCGTGGTCCCGACCGAGCCGGACAAGTCGATCGGGGCCGAGGAGACGTTCGCCGTCGACGTGGACGATCCCGCGGTCGTGGCCCGCGAGCTGCTGCGGCTGTCCGAGCGGACTGCCGCGCGGTTGCGGGCCTCGGGACAGGTGGGCCGCACCGTGTCCATCAAGATCCGGTTCGCCGACTTCACCACCATCACGCGGGCGAGGACCCTGCCGGAGGCCACCGACGTCGGCCGGACCGTCTACGAGACCGCGCTCGCGCTGTACGCCGCCCTCGGGCTGGAGCGTGCCCGGCTGCGGCTGGTCGGCGTGCGGGTGGAGGGGATCGCCTCTGCCGCGGCGCAGCCCCACCAGCTGCTGCTCGGGGAGCGCGACTCGGGGTGGCGCGAGGCCGAGCAGGCCGTCGACCGCGCCGCCCGCCGGTTCGGGGCGGGGGCGGTACGCCCGGCGACGCTCGTGCGACCCGGAGGTGAGGCTCCGCTGACGGGCGCGCCGCCGGCGCCGGGACGGCGTTCGCGGACGCTCGGAGCGGGCAAGACGACCCCGAACGGGGACTCGCCGTGACGTACGGCGTTTGCCCTCGTATCCTCGACACAGGCGGGTCCGCACCAGGCCCGCCCGGCTTGTGGTCTCACGTGGTGGAGTCCGGGAGGGAGCGCCGTGCCGCTCTCTGAGCACGAGCAGCGTCTGCTCGACCAGATCGAGCGGGCCCTGTACGCCGAGGACCCGAAGTTCGCCTCCACCGTGCGCTCGACCGACCTGCGGACGCACATGCGTCGCCGGCTCCGGCGGGCCAGCGTGGTCCTCGTCCTGGGGTTCGTGCTGCTGGTCGGCGGTGCCGTCACGCAGCGCATCGCGGTCGGTGTCATCGGGTTCGTGGTCATGCTGTGCGCCCTGCTGCTCGCCCTGTCGGCCTGGAAGCGGCTCAGCGGTGCGCCCGCCCCGCTGCGGGTCGTCGGCGGGGAGTCGTCGGGTGGCGGTGGTGGGGGCGGCAGCGGCAGTCGTCGCCTTCCGAAGGCCGGCCGCAGCCGGCCGAGCGGCGGGTCGGGCGGGTTCCGCGACCGGCTCGAGGAGCGGTGGAACCGCCGCTGGGACGAGCGCGGCGAGCGCGGGGAGCGCGGCGAGCGCTAGCCGGGTGGTGCGGTCGCGCCCGGGGGACGACGGCCGGTGCCGCGGACGCCGTTGCTGGACTCCGTGCGCACAACCTCCGGGCATCGCGGCTGCCTGAGGCCGCGGCACGCAATCTCGAACGGCGCGCAATCCCCTCGGCGGAGCCTCGGCCGTCCGACGGCAGCAACGCCGTCGGCAACCGTCGGGTCGGGGCTCCGGGCGGACGAGGTCGGCTGTAGCGATGTGTCCGCCGACAGCGAACCTGGCCAGCGGCCGCGGTGGTCGCTGCGGGCGGACAGGAGAGGCTGAGGCCGCAGCCTGTCCGCTGGTAGCGACGTCTCGGACGGCCCCGGTGGTCGCGGTGGGCAGACAAGAGGGCCGGGATCGCTGGCTTGTCCGGCGGCAGCCAGGGTGCGGGTGGTGGTCGTCGCTGTGGGCGGACAAGAGGGCTGGCCTCGGCTCGTCCGCCGGCAGCGACGCCCGCGACGGGTGCGACGGTCGCTGCGGGCGGACAAGAGGGCCGGGCCAGTCGGCTCGTCCGCCGGCAGCCTCGCGTCCGACGGCCGTGCTCATCGCTGCGACCGGACGAGGCGGGCAGCTGCCGACCCGGCGCCCAGCGCTGCGGACGGGGCTGCCGTCGGGACGGGTCGGATCCCGCCGCCAGGCGCAACCCCGACCCGCTCCCGCCCCTACGCCCGGCCGAGCCGGCGGCGCAGCGCCGGCCCCATCGCGTCGAACCGGACGAGCACCTGGTCCCAGCACTCGCGCACACCTGCCAACGCCCACCGGACGGTCGACGGCGGCAGCACCCGCGCACGCACCTGCCGTCCGCGGGGGACGCCGGCCAGCAGCGTCCGCCGCACGAGGGCCACGTCGCCGGCGAGCCCGTCGGCGGACCCTCCCGCACCGGGTCGGGCGTAGCGGGCCCGCTCCACCGCGTGCGTCACCCGGTCGAGGGCCTCCCGCTCGGGAGCGTCGAGCCGCCGGGAGGACGCCAGCCGGGCGGTGGCCTGCCGCGGGCTCTCGGCGTCGCGCAGCGGGTGCCCGACGTCCCTCGCGTCGTCGCGCAGCTGGGCCCAGGCCGCCGCCGGGGACGGCTCGTGCCAGCGGCGGCGTCGGCGCAGGGCGTGGGTCAGCGCGGGCACGGCGAGCAGCAGCGCCAGCCCGCTCCCCACGGCCAGGGCCCGGACGGGCAGCCCGCCGCCGCCGGAGGACCCGCCGGCGAGCGGCGCGGCCGCGTCGTCCTGGCGCTCGGCGGCCGCCAGGCGCCGGTCGCGGTCGGCCCGGCTCTCGTCGGACGACGTCGAGGAGTCCGGCGCCTCGCTCGCGCCCGGCGCCACCGTCGGCCCCTGGTCCTCGGAGGCGGGCGCGTCGCCGTACGCCGGCGGCTCGATGCCGTTCTGCGACGGCGTGGGCTCGAAGCGGACCCAGCCGAAGCCCTCGAACCACGCCTCGGGCCAGGCGTGCGCGTGGTCCGTCGTCACGACGTAGCTGCCGTCGGCCTGCAGCCGCCCGGACGTGAAGCCCACGGCGATCCGCGAGGGGACGCCGGCCAGCCGCAGCATCGCGCCCATGGCGGAGGCGTACTGCTCGCAGAAGCCGACCCGCTGCTCGAGGAAGTCCTGCAGGGCGTCGGGCGAGCCGCCGGTCTCGGTCTGCTCGTCGTAGCGGAAGCCGCTCTCCGCGCCGCGGAAGAACGCCTGCAGCGCGACGGCCTTGTCGTAGTCGGTCTCGGCGCCGGCGATCACGCTGTCGGTGATGCGGCGGACGTCCGGCGTCGCCTCGACCTGTCCGGCGTAGGGCGCCACCTCCTGTGGCACCGCCGAGGTCGCGGCGTCGAGGTCGTCCGGCTCGGGGACCAGCCGGGCGGCGGTGACGGTGTACGGCTCGACCTCGGTGGTGTCGGAGCGGGTCGCGAACGCGCTCTCGCTGCCCTCGTCCCACATCCACGGGCCCTCGACGTCGATCTGCACGGGGGTCGAGGGGGCGGGCAGCCAGAACGCGTCGAGCGAGAGCACCTCGACCGTGGAGCGGACGATGCGGGCCGGCGCGCCCGGCGCCCGCCCGACCGGCGGCGGGAGGGGGCGGTCGACACCGTTGTCGCGGACGTTGCCGTTGAGCACCTGCTGGCGCCAGCCTTCGCCGTCGTAGACGCCCAGGGTGGTCATCCGCAGGTAGTCCGGCGACGGGTCGTCGGTCGTGTAGCGGAGGACGTCCACCGGCGTCGGCAGCGTGAGCTCGCCGCGCAGGCGGGTGATCGGGTTGTAGGTGTTGACGCTGCGGGCGGCGCCGCTGCCGCCCCCGCCGCCGGTCCCGCCGTCGAACAGCCGCCCGTCGAGGCCGGGCACGAGGGCGGGGACGAGGACGGCCACGCCGAGCGCGGTGCCGCCGATGCGCCGGCCGGCCCGACCGAGGCCCACGGCGGGGGAGCGGCGGGTCGCCTGCAGCGCGGTGCCCCAGCGCTCGCGCTCCTCGGCCCCCTCCACCAGCAGCAGGCCCAGCCAGCCGACCGCGCCGAGGGCGAAGGGCAGCCAGCCCAGCCCGCCGGGGACGACGGCCGAGGGGACGGCGAACAGGGTCAGCAGCGGCAGGCCGGCCGCCGCGGCGCTGCGGCCCAGCACGGCCACGGTCTCGACGGCGACCACGACCGCGCCCACGCCGAGCACGACGAGCAGCGCGAGGGCGGGCGTGACGGGAGCGGGCGGGCCGTACGCCTGCAGGTCCGCGCCGGCCGCCTGGAGCAGGCCGCGGACGGCGGCCACCGTCTCCGAGCCCGGCAGGACGAGGTGGTGCAGCGTCGCGCCCGCGAACACCAGGGTCGCGTAGACGACGAGGGCGGACAGCCCCGCCAGGGGCAGCAGGGCGCGGGGCAGCCGCGAGCGGCGGGCCAGGACGCCGGTGCCCGCGACGACGCCGACGGCCAGCACGGTGCGCAGGACCCACTGCCGGCTGTCGAACACCGGCACCAGGGCGGTGGACGCCAGCAGCACGGCAACGGCAGCGGCGGCGGCCAGGCGGTCGCGGTGGCTCATGCGGGCACCTCCTCGGAAGGGCGGACGGTCTCGGGGACGGGGGCCGGGCGGGTCGCGGCGGTCCGCCCGCTCGCGCCGCGGCCACCGGCCGACGGCCAGACGGCCGCGAGCGGCGTCGACGCGCCGGCGCGCACGACGCGCCAGCCGGCGGCCAGCAGCACGCCTGCCGCGTCGTCGAGGTCGGCGGCGCTGGTCGCGGCGGACGCGGCGGCGGCGCGGCTGTGGCCGGGGGGCAGGCCCCAGGTCGCCAGGTCGAGCAGGACGGCGACGCAGCCGGGGCTGTGCAGGTGGAGCCGGGCGAGCCGCTCGGCGGTGGCCCGGTCGAGCTGGCCGAGGACCGCGACGAGGACCCCGTCGACGCCGCGCCGCAGCCGCTCCACCACCCGGTCGAGGTCGCGGCCCGGCGCGGTGTCGATCTCGGCGAGCACGTCGAGCAGCAGCCCCTCCGACAGCGGCACGCCGGGCGGGACCACGTCGACGGCGTCGTGCCGCACGAGCTTGACCGCGTACCCGGCCCGGCCCAGGGCGACGCCGATGCTCGCCGCGGCGCTGACGGCGTACTCGAACGAGGAGGCGGAGCCCTCCCCGCGGTGGGCGCCGGCGCGGGTGTCGAGCAGGAGCGTGGCCCGGCTCTGGTAGGGCTGCTCCTCCTGCCGGACCATGAGCTCGCCGGTCCGGGCGGTGGAGCGCCAGTGCACCTTGCGCAGGTCGTCGCCGTACCGGTACTCGCGGGTCGTGGTGTCGTCGCTGCCGGACACCGCGATGGCTCGGCTCGCCGACTCGCCGCCGCCGGCCCAGTCGCCGCCGAGCTGCACGGGCGGCAGGGGCGTGACGGCGGGCGTGACGACGAGCTCGTCGCTCGTGGCGAACGACCGCGGCAGCTCGCACAGGCCGAACGGGTCGGACAGCCGGACGGACAGGGGACCGACCTCGAAGCGGCCCCGGACGTCGGAGGCCACCGAGTAGGTCACGTCGCGCACGCCGTGCGGCTCGACGCGGTCCAGCACGAAGCGCGGGCGGCCGCCGAGGGCGTAGGGCAGCGCGTCCTCCATGAGCAGCACCCCGCTGGGCAGCCGGCTCACGTTGTCCAGCCTGAGCCGCACCTCCGTGGGCCGCCCGGCCGCGACCCGCGGCGGGTCGAGGCTGCGGGTGCAGGCCAGCCGGTAGCGGGTGCGCGCCACGACGACGACCGCGACGAGGGGCAGGACGAGCAGGAAGACGGCGGCCCGGAGCAGGTCGCGCTGGCCGAGCACCAGCCCGAAGACCGCCAGCGCCGCGCCCGCGGACAGCAGGCAGCGCCCGCGCGTGGTGAGCCCGCGCAGGGCCGCCTGGAGGTCGGTCACCGGCGGTCCGGCGGCACGGCCGTGCGCCGGACGAGGTCGGCGACGACGGCCTCGGTCGTGCGGCGGTCGACCTGGGCCTCCGGCGTCGGCAGCAGCCGGTGGGCCAGGACGGACACGGCGAGGGACTGGACGTCGTCGGGCAGCACGAAGTCGCGCCCCTCGAGGGCGGCCTGCGCACGGGCCGCACGCAGCAGCTGCAGCGTCGAGCGGGGCGAGGCGCCGAGCCGCAGGTCGGGGGAGGAGCGGGTGGCCGTCACGAGGTCCACGACGTACTGCTTGACCGCGTCGGCGACGTGGACGGACTGCACCACCTCGATGAGCTTGCGCACCTCGGCCGCGTCGGCGACCGGCTCGAGGTCCTCCAGCGGGTCGGTCCGCCCGTGCGTGTCGAGCATGTCGAGCTCGGCCGAGCGGGAGGGGTAGCCCATGGAGACGCGGGCGGTGAAGCGGTCGCGCTGGGCCTCGGGCAGCGGGTAGGTCCCCTCCATCTCGATGGGGTTCTGCGTCGCCACCACCATGAAGGGCCGCTCGAGGACGTAGGTCGTGCCGTCGACCGTGACCTGCCGCTCCTCCATCGCCTCGAGCAGCGCGGACTGCGTCTTCGGCGACGCGCGGTTGATCTCGTCGCCGAGCACGATGTTGGCGAACACCGCGCCGGGCTTGAACTCGAACTCGCGCCGGACCTGGTCGAAGACGGACACGCCGGTCACGTCGCTCGGCAGCAGGTCGGGCGTGAACTGCACGCGGCGCACCGTGCAGTCGATGGAGCGGGCCAGCGCCTTGGCGAGCATCGTCTTGCCGACGCCCGGCACGTCCTCGATCAGCAGGTGGCCCTCGGCGAGCAGCACCACGAGCGCCAGGCGGACGACGTCGGGCTTGCCCTCGACGACCTGCTCGATGTTGTCGCGGATCCGCCCCGCCGACTCCTGCAGGACGTCGAGGTCGGCGCCGACGGCCGTCGCGCTGCTGGGGGGGCGCCGTGCCACGTGGTCCTCCTGCGGGTGCTGCGGGTCCGGGCGTCGTGCTCCAGGGCCCGGGCCCCGGTCGCGCTGCATCGTCCCACCCCCGGCAGCCATCAGCACGCCGTTGCAGCGCCCCGCGGTGCACCGGCGGACGGCGCTCCCTGTTCGGACGCCGAACGGGTCCCGGTTGTTCCGTGCTCGGTCGAACGCAGTCGGTCACCGAGGCGTCGGCGACACGCCTGCGCAGGGTCCCGGGGAGTCGCCCCGGCTGCGGCAGGCTCCGGCGCACCAGCCCGGACGAGCACACCGGTCGCGACCTGCAGGGACGCGGTCGGCGAGACTTCGTCGGCGTTGACGGGGGAGCGAAGTGGAGTAACGTGGAGCGTCAGGGAGCACAGGGGCGTTCCCAGGGCGGGGAGGTGGGGCCGTGTTCCTCGGCACCCACACCCCGCGGCTCGACGAGAAGGGCCGGCTGTTCCTGCCGGCCAAGTACCGGGAGGAGGTGGCGGGGGGCGTGGTGATCACCAAGGGCCAGGAGCGCTGCCTCGCGGTCTTCCCGGCTGCCGAGTTCGCCCGCCAGGCCGCGGAGCTGCAGCTCGCCGAGAGCGCGGCGGCCACGCCCGAGGACAAGAAGCGCACCCGGATGCGGACCCGCCAGTTCTTCGGCAGCGCCGCGGACGACACCCCCGACCGCCAGGGCCGCATCACCGTCCCGGCGCCGCTGCGGGCGTACGCCGGCCTCGAGCGCGACTGCGTCGTCGTCGGCGCCAACACGCGCCTCGAGATCTGGGACGCCGCCGCCTGGGCGGCCTACGAGGCCTCGAACGACCCCGACTTCGCCGAGGAGGACGTCACGGCCTGACCGCTCGCCGTGGCTGCACGGCTGCCCGCGGGACGAGGTCTCCGACCGCTCCCCGCCTCCTGGCGCACCTTCCCCGGTGCCAGGCGGCGGGAGCGGGCGGGGACCTGGCCCCACGGACGCCCGCCGCACCACCAGCACCACGCGCCCCAGCACCAGCAGCACGAGCAGCACCGCCCGCCCCCCGGTCCGCGAGCCGGGGCACGCGCACCACGCACCAGGAGACAGGGTCGAGATGGACAGCACCGACAGCCCGCCGGCGACGGGACCGCGCGGCACGGAGGTCGCCACGGAGGTCGCCACGCGGGTCGCCGAGCTGGGCACGCGGATCGGCAGCGACCTCGGGGCGCCGCTCGGCAAGGAGCTCCAGGACAGCGCCCTGCTGCTGGGGCTCGCGGTCGCCGTGCTCGGCGTCGTCCCGGTGCTGGCGTCGACCACGCTGCTGCTCGGCTGAGCGGCGTGACCGCCCCGGAGGACGGCGGCGCAGGCCACGGGCCTGCCCCCGCCCACGTCCCCGTGCTGCTCGAGCGCTGCACCGGCCTGCTCGCCCCGGCCCTGACGGGCCCGGACGCCGTCGTCGTGGACTGCACGCTGGGGATGGGCGGTCACGCCGAGGCCCTGCTCGCCGCGAGCCCCGCCCGCCTCGTCGGCCTCGACCGCGACCCCGAGGCGCTGCGGCGCAGCGGGAGCCGGCTGGCCCCCTTCGGCGACCGCGCCACGCTGGTGCACGCCGTCTACGACGAGCTGCCCGAGGTGCTCGCCGACCTGGGGCTGTCGCGCGTGCAGGGGGTGCTGTTCGACCTCGGCGTCAGCTCGCTGCAGCTCGACGAGGTCGACCGCGGCTTCGCCTACGCACAGGACGCGCCGCTGGACATGCGGATGGACCCCACCACCGGGGTCACCGCCGCGGACGTCGTCAACGGCTACGACGGGCGGGCCCTGGCCCGGGTGCTCAGGGAGTACGGCGAGGAGCGCTTCGCCGCGCGGATCGCCGACGCGATCGTGCGCGACCGGGCCCGCGAGCCGTTCACCGGCACGGCCCGGCTCGCCGAGCTGGTCCGCAACGCCATCCCGGCGGCGACCCGCCGCACCGGCGGCCACCCGGCCAAGCGGACGTTCCAGGCGCTGCGCATCGAGGTCAACGACGAGCTGGGCGTGCTGCGCCGGGCCGTCCCGCGGGCGCTCGACGCCCTGTCCGTCGGAGGGCGCCTGGTCGTCCTCTCCTACCAGTCGCTGGAGGACAAGGTCGTGAAGGCCGAGCTCGTCGCACGCGCCACCTCGACCGTGCCCGTCGACCTGCCGTTCGTGCCGGAGGGCAGCGCGCCGGAGCTGCGCCTGCTCGTGCGCGGCGCGGAGCAGGCGAGCGCGGACGAGGTCGCCGCCAACCCGAGAGCCGCCTCGGTCCGGCTCCGCGCCGCCGAGCGCCAGCGGGACGCCGCGTGAGCGCCGCGACGGTCCGCACCGTGGGTCGCGCCGGGGCCCTGGCACGACCCGCCCCGTCCCGCTCCGGCGCCCCGCGCGCCGCCGGCTCCACCCGGGCGACGACCCGGCCCACGACCCGGCCCGCCGGCTCCCGCGCCGTGTCGTCTCGGCCGGTCGAGGGCCCGCGGCGGGCCGGCTCCCTGAGGCTGGTCCCGCCGGCCCCGTCGCGTGCCGCGCGGGCCCCGTTCGTCGCCGTGGTCGTCGGCCTTCTTGCGCTGGGCCTGCTGGGCCTGCTGGCGCTCAACACGTCGCTGGCGGAGAGCAGCTTCCGGCTCCACGCGCTGCAGGGCCAGGCGAAGGTGCTGGCCGAGCAGGAGCAGGTGCTGCGGCAGGAGGTCGAGGCCCTGCAGGCGCCCGAGGCCCTCGCCGGCCGCGCCGAGGCTCTCGGCATGGTCCCGGGCGGACCCCCCGCCTTCCTGCGCCTGTCCGACGGCGAGGTGCTGGGCAGCGCGAGCCCGGCCCCGGCCGCCCCGGCCCGCCGCCCGGCGCGCGGCGGCGCGGCTGCGACAGGTCCGGCCGCACCGACCGCGGACGCCGGCACCACCCTTGAGCGGCTGCTCTCCCGGGCCCCCGTCGAGACCGACGAGGCGGGCACCGGCCGAAGCGACGACGCGACCGGCGGCACCGGCCGCGCTGGCGGGACGAGCAGCACCGGGCAGCGCGGCGCCGACGGCGCCACCGGCGACCGGGCGAGCAGCGATGGCGCCACCGGCGACCGGGCGAGCGCCGACGGCGCCACCGGCGACCGGGCGAGCAGCGATGGCGCCACCGGCGACCGGGCTGCCGACGAGGGCGCGGTCGACGACGGCGCGACGGACACCGACGACGGCACGGGCACGGCCGCCTCCACCTCGACCTCCACGGGAGCCCGCCGGTGACCAACCCGCCCCCCGGTCGTCCCCGTCCGCCGGCCCGGCCCGGCCGTCCCCCGGAGGGCCGCCCCGGCGAGTCGCGCGCGCGCGACGCCCGCGCCCGCGAGGCCCGACCCGCCCGCAGCGGACCGGGCCCGGAGCCCCGCGGGAGCCGGCGCGTCGACGGGCCGGCCCGCGGTGCGTCCCCCGAGCCGGGCCGCGGTCGCGCGGTCCGCGGGCCCGCCCCCGCCTCGCGCGCGCAGGCCCGCCCCGGCTCCGCCCCCCTGACCGGGCGGGCGGCCGGCGGCCCCGGACGCCCGGCCCGTCCCGCCGGACCCGCGGCCGGTCGCCCGCCGCGCTCCACGCGGCCCTCCCGTCCCCTCGGCAGCCAGGGCACCCGCCTGCGCGGCGGGCTGGTCTTCCTGCTCGCCCTGCTGCTGGTTCTCGCGGGCCGCCTCGTGCAGCTGCAGGCGGTGTCCGGCACGGCGTACGCCGCCACCGCCGAGAAGCAGCGCCGCGTGGCCACCACGCTGGTCGCGCCGCGCGGCGCCATCACCGACCGCACCGGCCGCGCCATCGCGCTGTCCGTCGACGGCCGGGCCGTCAGCGCCAACCCCCGCGCGATCCGGTCGGCCACCTGCCAGCCCGGCGCCGAGGCGCCCTGCACCCCGCGGGCGATCGCGACCGCCCTGAGCCCGGTCCTCGGCGTCCCGCTCGCCGACCTGGTCGAGCGGCTCGAGCGCGACGCGGCCTTCGTCTACCTCGCCCGCGACCTCGACCCCGAGGTCGGCAACCGGGTCGAGGACCTCGACCTCCTCGGGATCATGGTCGACCCCGAGCCGCGCCGCTCCCACCCCGGCGCCGAGCTGGCCGCCAACGTCGTGGGCTTCACCAACCGCGAGGGCAAGGGCGCGGCAGGCGTCGAGCTGGGCTGGGAGTCGGTGCTGGCCGGCGTGGACGGCCGCTCCGTGGCCGAGGTCGACGCCGGCGGGCGCGTCATCCCGTCCGGCGAGCAGACCCGCGTCGAGCCGGTGATCGGCCGCGACGTGCAGCTGACGATCGACAGCGACCTGCAGTGGTACGCCCAGCAGGTGCTCGCGGCCAAGGTCGAGGAGACGCGCGCGGTCAACGGCAGCGCGATCGTGCTCGACGCCGCCACCGGCGAGGTGCTGGCGCTGGCGACCGCGCCGACCTACGACGCCGACCGGCCCGGCGACAGCGACCCGGAGGACCGGGGCAACCCCGCCATCAGCGAGATGTACGACCCCGGCAGCGTCAACAAGATCATCACGATCTCGGCGGCCCTCGAGGCGGGGATCGTCACCCCCGAGGACGTGCTCACGGTGCCGTACTCCCAGCGCTTCGGCGACCACCTCGTCGTCGACGCGCACCAGCACGAGACCGAGGACCTCACGGTCAACGGCATCTTCATCCAGTCGAGCAACACCGGCACGGTGCAGATCGCGGAGGAGCTCGGCGCCGAGCGGCTCACCGACGCGATGCGGGCGTACGGCTTCGGCAGCCGGACCGGGATCGGCCTGCCGGGCGAGGCCGCCGGCATCGTCCGCGACCCCGCCGACTGGTCGGGCTCCTCGCTCGGCACCATCCCGATCGGCCAGGGGGTGTCGGTCACCGCGCTGCAGGTGGCGTCGGTGTATCAGACCGTGGCCAACGACGGCGTGCGCGTCGCACCGCGCATCGTCAAGGCGACGACGGACGCCGAGGGGCGGGTCGTGCCGGAGCCGGCGCCCGAGTCCCGGCGCGTCGTCTCCAGCGCCACCGCGCAGGCGATGCGGCCGATGCTCGAGGGCGTCGTCACCGCCGAGGGCACCGCGCCGCTCGCGGCCATCCCGGGCTACCGCATCGCCGGCAAGACCGGCACCGCCGACCGCCCCAAGGCCGGCGGCGGCTACTCGGGCTACACGTCGTCGTTCGTGGGCTTCGCGCCCGCCGACGCGCCGCGGCTGGTGACGGCCGTGGTCCTGCAGGGCACCGGCAGCAAGGGCTACTTCGGCGGCTCGACCGCCGGGCCGGTGTTCAAGGAGGTCATGGGCTTCGGGCTGCGCAGCACCGGGACCCCGCCCAGCGGCGTGCCCTTCGTCGCGCCCCGGATCTACGCCGCCGGCCGCAAGTAGCCTGCCGTCGTGCCCTCTGCGACGCCCGGCGCCGGCCTGCCGGTCCGCCCGGCCACCCCGCCCCGGTGCGCGCTCGGCGAGCTCCTGGCGGCCGTGCCGGCCCTGGCGGCGGCCGGCCCGGTCGGCGACGTCGCCGTCCGCGGCTGCACGCTGGACTCGCGCTCGGTGCAGCCGGGGGACCTGTACGCCGCGCTGCCCGGTGCCCGGGCGCACGGCGCCGACTTCCTGGACCAGGCGGTGCGCGGTGGTGCCGCCGCCGTCCTCACCGACCCCGCCGGGGCCGAGCGGGCGGCCCGCGCGGGCCTGCCGGCGCTGGTCGCCGAGGACCCGCGGTCGGTGCTCGGCGAGGTGGCCGCGCACGTCCACGGCCGGCCCGCGGAGGCGATGACCGTCCTCGGGGTGACCGGCACCAACGGCAAGACCACCACCTCGTACCTGCTCGAGGCGGGCCTGCGCGAGGCCGGCGCGGTGACCGGGCTGGTCGGCGGGGTCGAGACGCGGATCGCCGGCGCCGTCGTGCCCAGCGTGCGCACCACCCCCGAGGCGACCGACCTGCAGGGGCTGTTCGCGGTCATGCGCGAGCGGGGCGTCACCGCCGTCGCCATGGAGGTCAGCAGCCACGCGCTGTCGCTGGGCCGGGTCGACGGGGTGGTCTACGACGCGGCGGCGTTCACCAACCTCACGCAGGACCACCTCGACTTCCACCGCGACATGGCGGAGTACGAGGCGGCCAAGGCCTCGCTGTTCACGCCCCGGCGCTCGCGGCACGGCGTGGTCAACCTCGACGACCCGGCCGGCCGGCGGCTCGCCGCCCGGCCGAAGGTCCCGACCTGGGGCTACGGCGAGGGTGGCGAGTGGCAGGTCAGCGGGCTGGAGTCCGGCCCGCGCGGCAGCACCTTCCGCCTGCGCGGCCCCGGCGTCGACCTGGCCGCCGGCGTGCAGCTGCCCGGCGACTACAACGTGCGCAACGCGGTCGCGGCGATCGCGACCCTGGTGGCGGCCGGCGTCGACCCGCAGGCCGCCGCCCGGGGCGTGGCCGGGCTGCCGGGCGTGCCGGGCCGCATGGAGCGCGTGGACGAGGGCCAGCCGTTCCTCGCCGTCGTCGACTTCGCCCACACGCCCGACGCGGTGCAGACCCTGCTGCGGGCGGTCCGCGCCGTGACCGCCGGCCGGGTGCTGGTCGTGCTCGGCTGCGGCGGCGACCGCGACCGGGGCAAGCGCCCGCTCATGGGGCGGGCCGCCGTCGACGGCGCCGACCTGGCCGTCCTGACCAGCGACAACCCCCGCAGCGAGGACCCGCTCGCGATCCTCGCCGAGGTCGCGTCCGACGCGCCCGGCGCGGTGGTCGAGCCCGACCGGCGGGCCGCGATCGCCCACGCCGTCGGCCTCGCGCGCCCCGGCGACAGCGTCGTGGTCGCCGGCAAGGGCCACGAGACCGGCCAGGAGGCCGCCGGCAGCGTGACGCCGTTCGACGACCGGGTGGTCCTGCGCGAGCTGCTGCGGCAGGTGCCCGCGTGATCGAGCTCGGTCTCCACGAGGTCGCCGGCATCGTCGGCGCGCCCGCGCCCGGCGGCGGCGGCCGGGTCACCGGCGACGTCGTCGTCGACTCGCGGGCGGTGCGGCCCGGCGACCTGTTCGTCGCGCTGCCCGGCGAGCGGGTGGACGGCCACGACTACGCGCCCGCCGCCGCGACGGCCGGGGCGGCGGCCGTGCTCGCCGGGCGGGCCCTGCCCGGCGTCGAGGTGCCGGTGCTCGTGGTCGCCGACCCGCTGGCCGCGCTGCAGGCCCTCGCCCGCGAGGTGTTCGCCCGCGACCAGCCCCGCACGTTCGGCATCACCGGCAGCAGCGGCAAGACCTCGACGAAGGACCTCTTGGCCCACCTGCTCGGCGAGGGCACCCTCGCGCCGGCGGGCTCGTTCAACAACGAGCTCGGTCTGCCGCTGACGCTGACCCGCCGCACCGCGTCCACGCCGTACGCGGTGCTGGAGTACTCCGCCCGCGGGATCGGCCACATTGCCTTCCTCACCGGCCTGGCGCGGCCGCACGTCGCGGTCGAGCTCAACGTCGGCACCGCCCACCTGGGCGAGTTCGGCACCGTCGAGGCGATCGCCCAGGCCAAGGGCGAGCTCGTCGAGGCCGTGCAGCCGTACGGCGGCGACGCCCCCGTCGTGGTGCTCAACGCCGACGACCGGGCGGTGGCCACCATGCGCTCCCGCGCCCCCGAGGGCGCCCGGGTGGTGCTGGCTGGCCAGGACGCCGGCGCCGACGTGCGGGCCGAGCAGGTGCGCATCGACGACGCGGGCCGCGCGTCGTTCGTCCTGCACGCCGGCGGCTCCTCCGCCCCCGTGCAGCTCGGGCTGGTGGGGGAGCACCACGTCGCCAACGCGCTGTGCGCGGCGGCGGCGGCGCTCGAGGTGCTCGACCTGGCCACCGTCGCCGAACGCCTCGGCACCGCGCGGCCGGTGAGCCGCTGGCGGATGGAGGTGACCGAGCGCCCGGACGGCGTGACCGTGGTCAACGACGCCTACAACGCCAACCCCGACTCCATGCGCGCCGCCCTGCGCACGCTGGCCGTCATGAGCGCGGGCAAGACCCGGCGCACCGTCGCGGTCCTCGGCCCGATGGCCGAGCTCGGCGACGGTGCCCGCGAGGCCCACATGGACCTCGGCCGCTTCGTCGTCCGGCTCGACATCGGCCAGCTCGTCGTCGTCGGCCCCGAGGCGGGCGGCATCCACGCCGGCGCCGTGCTCGAGGGCTCGTGGGGCTCGGAGTCGCTCCACGTCGACGACCTCGACGCCGCCGTGGCGCTGCTGCGCGAGCAGCTCGAGCCGGGCGACGTCGTGCTCGTCAAGGCCTCCCGCTCGGCCGGTCTCGAGCGGGTCGCGCAGGCCCTGCTCGAGGTCGCCCCCGCCCAGCCGGGCCCCCGCGCGTGAGGTCCGTCCTCGTCGCGGCCATGACCGCGCTGATCGTCAGCCTGCTCGGCACCCCGGCGGTCGTGAAGCTGTTCCGCCGCCGCGGCTACGGCCAGGAGATCCGCGAGGACGGCCCCTCGACCCACGCCACCAAGCGCGGCACGCCGACCATGGGCGGCACCGTCATCCTGCTCGCCGCCCTCATCGGGTACGCCGTGGCCCACCTGCTGGTGGTCCGGCAGGCGGGCGCCGGGCCCACGGCGAGCGGCCTGCTCGTGCTGGGGCTGATGACCGGCCTGGGCCTCGTCGGGTTCCTCGACGACTTCATCAAGATCCGCAAGCAGCGCTCGCTCGGGCTCACGGCGGCGGCCAAGTTCATCGGCCAGCTGGTGGTGGCCCTCGGCTTCGGCTTCGGCGCCCTGCAGTTCCGCAACGAGGCGGGCCTGACGCCCGCGTCGACCAGCCTGTCCTTCGTGCGCGACTACCCGGGCTTCACGCTCGGGACGCTGGGCTTCCTCGTCTTCGCCTACTTCCTCATCAGCGGCTGGTCCAACGCCGTCAACCTCACCGACGGCCTGGACGGGCTGGCGGCGGGGACGTCCGCGATGGTCTTCGGCTCGTACGTCGTCATCGCCTTCTGGCAGTTCGGCAACTCCTGCGCCCGCGTGCCCGACGGCCTGTCGGCGGTCGCGCTGCAGGCGTACCGCTCGACCTGCTACACCGCCCGCGACCCGCTCGACGTGGCCCTGGTGGCCGCCGCCGTGATGGGCGCCTGCTTCGGCTTCCTGTGGTGGAACGCCAGCCCGGCCAAGATCTTCATGGGTGACACCGGCTCACTGGCCCTCGGCGGGGCGCTGGCCGGCATCGCCATCGTCACCCGCACCGAGCTGCTGCTCATCGTGCTCGGCGGCCTGTTCGTCATCGAGACGCTCTCGGTCATCATCCAGATCGCCTTCTTCAAGGCCACCCGCAAGCGGGTGTTCAACATGGCCCCGATCCACCACCACTTCGAGCTCGCGGGCTGGGTGGAGAACACCGTGATCGTGCGGTTCTGGATCGTCGCCGGCCTGGCCGTGGCGTTCGGGCTGGGCGTGTTCTACGCCGAGTTCCTCAGCGCCGGGCCCCTCGCGTGAGCGGGGCACCGGCGGGCGGGCCGCCGTACGAGGGCCGCGCCGTGCTCGTCGCCGGCGCGGGCGTGTCCGGGGCGGCGGCCGCCCGGGCCCTGCGCGCGGCCGGCGCCGAGGTCACGGTCGCGGACGCCAGCGAGGAGCGGGCCGCCCCGCTGCGCGACGACGGGTTCGCCGTCGTCGACACCGCCGAGCCACCGCCCGGCACCGACCTGGTCGTCACCTCGCCCGGCTGGCGCCCGGACAGCCCGCTGCTCGTCGCCGCCGCCGCGGCCGGGCTCGAGGTCCTCGGCGAGGTCGAGCTCGCGTGGCGGCTGCGTCCCGAGGGGGCGGCGCCCTGGCTCGCCGTCACGGGCACCAACGGCAAGACCACGACGGTGCGCATGCTCGACGCCGTGCTGCAGGCGGCCGGCCTGCGCTCCGTGGCGACCGGCAACGTCGGCCTGCCCGTCGTCGAGGCGGTGCAGGGGCCGTACGACGTGCTGGCGGTGGAGCTGTCGAGCTTCCAGCTGCACTGGTCGAGCACGGTCCGGCCGGCGGCCGGCGCGGTCGTCAACGTCGCCGACGACCACACCGACTGGCACGGCTCGTTCCAGGACTACGCGCTGGCCAAGGCCAAGGTGCTCGATGCCGACGTGAGCATCGCCAACGCCGACGACGAGGTCAGCCGCACCCTGCTCAACCGCAGCCGCGGGCGGCGCGTCACCTTCACGCTGCAGGCGCCGCGCGCGGGTGAGCTCGGGGTCGTCGAGGGGCTGCTGGTCGACCGGGCGTTCCCGGACGTGCCCGGGGAGGCGACCGAGCTCGCCGAGGTCGGCGACCTGTCGGTGACCGGGCCCCACAACGTCGCCAACGCCCTCGCCGCCGCCGCGCTCGCCCGGGCGCACGGCGTGCCCGCCCCGGCGGTCCGCACGGGGCTGCGGGCCTTCCGCGCCGACCCGCACCGCAACGACCTCGTCCGCACGGTCGACGGCGTCGGCTGGGTGGACGACAGCAAGGCCACCAACCCGCACGCCGCGGCCGCCAGCCTGGCGTCGTACGACTCCGTGGTCTGGGTGGCCGGCGGCCTGCTCAAGGGCGCCGACGTCGAGGACCTGGTGGCGCGCGCGGCCCCGCGGCTGCGGGCGGCGGTGCTGCTCGGCACCGACCGGGCGCGGCTGGTCGACGCGCTGGCCCGACACGCCCCCGAGGTCCCCGTCGTCGAGGTCGCTCGCCTCGACACTGGCGCCATGCCCGAGGTCGTCTCCGCCGCCCGCACGCTCGCCCGCCCGGGCGACACCGTCCTGCTCGCCCCGGCCGCCGCCTCGATGGACTGCTTCCGCGACTACGCGGAGCGCGGCCGGCTGTTCGCCGAGGCCGTGCGGGCCCTGGCGTGACGGCCGAGGTCGGCGCCCGCGGGGCGGCGGTCCCCCGGCAGCGCGGCGGCTCGGTCCGCCTCGAGCAGCCCCCGCCCCTGCAGCGGCCCCTGACGAGCTACCACCTCATCGCCGGGAGCAGCCTGCTTCTGCTGTTCCTGGGCCTGGTGATGGTGTTCTCGGCCTCCAGCGTGCGCTCGTACGCCTCGTTCGGCTCGTCGTACACCTTCGCGGCCAAGCAGGGCACCTTCATCGCGATGGGCCTGCCGCTCATGTGGGCGGCGTCCCGGCTGCCGGTGCGGTTCTGGCGGATGGCCGGCTACCCGCTGCTGCTCGCGTCGGTCGTCCTGCTGGTCGCGGTGCTGCTGCCCGCGATCGGCAAGGAGGTCGACGGCGCGCGCCGGTGGATCCCGCTGCCGGGCGGGCTCAACCTGCAGCCCAGCGAGCTGGCCAAGCTGGCGCTGGTCCTGTGGGGCAGCGACCTGCTGGTGCGCAAGAAGCGGCTGCTCGGGGACTGGAAGCACCTGTTCATCCCGCTCGTCCCGGTGACCTGCCTGGTGCTGGCGCTGGTCATGCTGGAGCCGGACATGGGCACGACGATGGCGACGACCGTCGTGGTGGTCGCGCTGCTGTGGGTCATCGGCACGCCGCTGCGCTACTTCGCGGTCTTCCTGGTGACGCTCGTGTCGCTGGCCGCCGTCCTGGCCGTGGCGGAGCCGTACCGCATGGCGCGCCTGGTCGGGTTCATCGACCCGTGCGCCGACCACCACCGCCTCGACGGCGGGTTCCAGGCGTGCCAGGGCCTGCTGGCCATGGGGTCCGGCGGGATCTTCGGGGTGGGCCTCGGCGCCAGCCGGGAGAAGTGGGCCGGGGGCCTGCCCAACGCCCACACCGACTTCGTGTTCGCCATCATCGGCGAGGAGCTGGGCCTGCTCGGGAGCCTCACCGTCCTCGCCCTGTTCGCCACCCTCGTCTACGGCGGGATCCGCGTCGCCAAGCGCACGACCGACCCGTTCTCGCGCCTCGTGGCCGCGGGCATCACCACCTGGCTCGGCGCCCAGGCGACGATCAACATCGGCGCGGTCGTCGGCCTGCTGCCGATCACCGGCATCCCGCTGCCGCTGGTGAGCTTCGGCGGCTCGTCGCTGCTGCTCACCCTGGTCGCGATCGGGATGCTGCTGTCCTTCGCCCGGAGCGAGCCGGGCGCGCCCGAGGCGCTGGCCGCGCGGCAGGGCAGCCTCGCGCAGCTGATCGGGCGCAGCCCGCTGCCGGTCGCGCCGGCCCCGTCCGCGCCGCGCCGCTCCCGGCGCCGACCGGCCCGGCGGCGGTGACGCCGTCGTGACGCTGCACGTCGTCGTCGCCGGCGGCGGCACGGCAGGCCACGTCGAGCCGGCCCTCGCGGTCGCCGACGCGCTGTGCCGCCTCGCCCCCGACACGCGGGTGACCGCGCTCGGCACCGCCAGCGGACTCGAGGCGCGGCTGGTGCCCGCCCGCGGCTACCCCCTCGCCGAGATCCCGCGGGTGCCGCTGCCGCGGCGCCCGACGCCCGACCTGCTGCGCGTGCCGGGCCGGGTGCTCGGCGCGGTCCGGGCCACCGCGGCCCACCTGGACCGGGTGGGCGCCGACGTCGTCATCGGCTTCGGCGGCTACGTCGCCCTGCCGGCCTACCTGGCCGCCCGCCGTCGCGGCACGCCCGTGGTCGTGCACGAGGCCAACGCCCGGGCCGGCCTGGCCAACCGCGTGGGCGCCCGCCTGACGCCGCACGTCGCGGCCGCGGTCGAGGGCTCGGGGCTGCGCGGGGCCCGCGTGGTCGGCATCCCGCTGCGCGCCGAGGTGGCCGGGCTCGACCGCGCCGCCGCCCGGGCCGGAGCCTGCGCCGCCGCCGGGCTCGACCCCGACCGGCCGGTCCTGCTGGTGACCGGCGGCTCGCAGGGCGCCCAGCGCATCAACGCCGCCGTGGTCGCCGCCGCGCCGGCGCTCGCGGCCACGGGCGTGCAGGTGCTCCACGTCGCCGGGCCGCTGCAGGCCGACACCGTCCGCGAGCAGCTCGGCGACGTCCCCACCCACCGCGTGGTCGCGTACGTCGACGGCATGCACACCGCGTACGCCGCCGCCGACCTGGTGCTGTGCCGGGCCGGCGCCATGACCTGCGCCGAGCTCGCCGCCGTCGGCCTGCCGGCGGTCTACGTGCCGCTCGCGATCGGCAACGGCGAGCAGGCGCTCAACGCCGGGCCGGTGGTCGCCGCCGGCGGCGGGCTCCTGGTGCAGGACGCCGCGCTCGACGCCGCCTGGGTGACCGGCACCGTGCTGCCGCTGCTGCAGGACCCCGCACGACTGACCGCCATGGGCGCCGCCGCGGCGTCCCTGGGCCACCGCGACGCCGACGTGACGCTCGCCCGCATGGTCCTGGAGTCCGCCCGATGAGCCTGCCGACCCCTCCGACCCCTCCGACCCCGCAGGGCCGTCCGGGCACCGGCCACCCGAGCGACGCCCTCGGCCGGGTGCACCTCGTCGGCATCGGCGGCGCGGGGATGAGCGGCATCGCCCGCGTCCTGCTCGCGCGGGGCACCGCCGTGTCCGGCAGCGACGCCAAGGACTCCCGGGCGGTCGGCGAGCTGCGCGTGCTCGGCGCCACCGTCCACGTCGGCCACTCCGCCGACCACGTCGCGGGCGTCGACACGGTCGTGGTGTCGAGCGCGATCCGGGAGACCAACCCCGAGCTGCGCGCGGCCCGCGAGCGCGGGCTGCGCGTGCTGCTGCGCGCCGAGGCGCTGGCCGCGCTCATGGCGGGCCACCGGGGCGTCGCCGTCGCCGGGACGCACGGCAAGACCACGACCACGTCCATGCTGACGGTGGCGGCGTTCCACTGCGGGGTCGACCCGTCGTTCGCGATCGGCGGCGACCTCAACGAGGCGGCGAGCAACGCCCACCACGGCAGCGGTGACCTGTTCATCGTCGAGGCCGACGAGAGCGACGGCTCGTTCCTCGTCTACCACCCGCAGGCCGCCGTGGTGACCAACGTCGAGGCCGACCACCTGGACCACTACGGCGACGCGGCGGCGGTCGACCGGGCCTTCGAGCAGTTCACCGCGACGATCGACCCCGGCGGCTTCCTCGTCGCCTGCGCCGATGACCCGGGCGCGCTGGCGCTCGCCGCGCACGCCCGTGCGGCCGGGCTCGACGTGCGCACGTACGGCACGTCGCCGGAGGCGGACCTGCAGGTCACGGACCTGTCCGTGAGCGGGACGACCAGCACGTGGGCGCCGGTGCTGCGCGGCAGGCGGCTGCCGCAGGTGCACCTGGCCGTGCCCGGCCGCCACCTGGCCCTCAACTCGGCGGCCGCGCTGCTCACCGGCCTCGGGCTGGGCCTGCCCGAGCACCAGCTCGTCGAGGGCCTGGGCGGCTACACCGGCGTGCGCCGGCGCATGGAGCTCAAGGGCACCGCCGGGGGAGTGCGGGTCTACGACGACTACGCCCACCACCCCACCGAGGTCGAGGCGCAGCTGACGGCGGCCCGGGAGGTGGTCGGGGCCGGCCGGCTGGTGGTCGCCTTCCAGCCCCACCGGTACTCCCGCACCCTGGCCTTCGCCGAGGGCTTCGGGCGGGCCCTGGCGCTCGCCGACGAGGTCGTCGTCATGGAGGTGTACGCCGCCGGCGAGGACCCGGTGCCCGGGGCCAGCGGCGGCACGGTCGCGGCGGCCTGCCCGCTGCCGCCCGAGCGGGTCCTGTTCGAGCCCAGCTGGTCGGCCGTCCCCGGGCAGCTGGCCCGCCGGGCCCGTCCCGGCGACCTCGTCCTCACCCTCGGGGCCGGCGACGTGACCCAGGTCGGGCCCGAGGTCCTGCGGCTGCTCGTGCAGGAGGAGCGATGAGCACCCGCCTGCAGCGCCGGCCGGTCCTGCCGGCCGTGCCCCGCCTCGAGGCCCGCCAGCGGGCCGAGAGGCAGCAGCGCCGCCGCCGCCGGCTGCGGCGCACCGCGCTGGGCCTGCTGGCGCTGGTCCCCCTGGGCGTGCTCGCCTGGCTGCTGCTGTCCTCGCCGATGCTGTCCCTGCGCGCGGTCGAGGTGCGGGGCAACGAGCGGCTGTCGACCAGCGAGGTGGTCGGCGCGGCCGACGTCGACCTGGGCACCTCGCTGGCCCGGGTCGACACCTCTGCCGTGCAGGCCCGGGTGGCGGCGCTGGCGCCCGTGGCCGACGTGCAGGTGCAGCGCACCTGGCCGGGCACGCTGACGGTCCGGCTGGTGGAGCGGGTCGGCGTCGCGGAGGTCCCCGCCGACGCGGGCCGGTCGCGGCTGGTCGACGCCACGGGGACCGCCTTCGCCACCGTCACCGCGTCGGAGGGGCTGCCCCGGCTCGCCGTGGCGCCGCCCGGTCCGCTCCCCGGGGACGCTGCCACGGCGGCCGCCCTCGAGGTCCTCGGCGGGCTGCCCGCGGCGTTGCACGAGCGGGTCGCGCGCATCGGCGCGACCAGCCCGACCACCGTCACGCTCAGCCTCGAGGGAGGCCGTACCGTCGTGTGGGGCGAGGCCGGCGACGGCGAGCGCAAGGCCGAGGTCGTGGAGGCCCTGCTGCGCCGCCCGGGGCGGACGATCGACGTGTCGAGCCCGGACGTCGCCGTCGTCCGCTAGGCCGATCGGGGGGCGTCCGGTCCCGGACGAGCGTGGACGAGGCACGAGAGGGAAGAGCGAGCAGGGTGACGGCGAGCGAGAAGGGCCCGCGGCCCGGGGAGCACGCCGACGAGCCGTCCCGGCTGTCGGTCGTGCCCAGTCCGGCGCGCGCGTCTGCCGCGCGGCGCACGATCGACGCGCTGTCGGCCGGGGCCGACGTCTTCGAGGACTTCTTCGAGAACGTGCGGGTGGGGCTGGCGCTGGCCGACCTCACCACCCGCTACATCCGGGTCAACGCGACCTACGCGTCGCTGCTCGGCAGGGCGCCGTACGAGCTGATCGGGGTCCCGTTCTCCGAGGTGGTCCACCCGGACGAGGTCGCGGGGGCCTCCGACGGCACGTCCCGGCTGCTGGCCGGGCGCGACGACACGCTGTCCTCCGAGCAGCGCTACGTGGCCCCCGACGGGCGCGAGCTGTGGGTGCTGCACGGGATCACGCTGGTGCGGGACGCCACGGGCGGCCCCGGCTGGTTCGCCGTGAGCGCGCAGGACATCACGGAGCGGCGGCGCGCCGAGCAGGGCCTGCGCGACCTGACCGCCAGCCTCGCCGAGCGTGCCGTCCGCGACCCGCTGACCGGCCTGGCCAACCGCACGCTGCTCGAGGAGCGGCTGCGGGGCACGCTGGCGCGCGACGGCCGCACCGGGGCCACGACGGGCCTGCTGTTCCTCGACCTGGACGGCTTCAAGGCCGTCAACGACAAGCACGGCCACGCCGTCGGGGACGCCGTGCTCCAGGCGGTGGCCTCGCGGCTGTCCGCCGGCGTCCGCCCGTCGGACACCGTTGCGCGGCTCGGCGGCGACGAGTTCGTCGTGCTGGCGGAGGGCACCACCGAGGAGGGCCTGGTGCCCCTCGTGGAGCGCCTGAGCGCGGCGCTCTCCGCGCCCGTGGCCGTCGGAGGGCTCACCGTCCAGGTCGGGGTGAGCGTCGGCGTGGCTGTCTCGCAGGCCGGGGAGGCCGACCCCGCCGGTCTGCTCTCCGCCGCCGACCACCACATGTACACGGTCAAGCGGGCCTCCCGGACCCGCGCCAGGTCCTGACCTCGACCTGAGGTCGACAGAGCCTCCGGAGCGCCCGTCTGAGCGTGCGCGGCGCTCACGGCCGCCCGACACGCCGGGGCTCGGTTGACCCCGACCGCGCCCGCCCCGTAGCGTCCCGCCGCAGTCACAGGTCGACCCCACACTGACGTTCCGCCCGAGGTCGAGGGTCTGCTCCGGTCCACCAGACTCCCCCGCGCACACCGCGTACGGCTGTCGCGGAGCGCACCTGCCTCGTCTCCCGCACGACCCGCCCGCACCGCAGACCGGAAGGCCCACCAACGCCGTGGCAGCACCGCAGAACTACCTCGCCGTCATCAAGGTGGTCGGCATCGGCGGTGGTGGCGTCAACGCCATCAACCGCATGATCGAGGTCGGGCTCCGCGGGGTGGAGTTCATCGCCATCAACACCGACGCGCAGGCGCTGCTGATGAGCGACGCCGACGTCAAGCTCGACGTGGGTCGCGAGCTCACCCGCGGGCTCGGCGCGGGTGCGGCCCCGGAGGTCGGCCGGCAGGCTGCGGAGGACCACCGCGAGGAGATCGAGGAGGTGCTCAAGGGCGCCGACATGGTCTTCGTGACGGCCGGCGAGGGCGGCGGCACGGGCACCGGCGGCGCCCCCGTCGTCGCCAACGTCGCGCGCTCGCTCGGCGCGCTGACCATCGGCGTCGTGACGCGCCCGTTCTCCTTCGAGGGCCGGCGGCGTGCGGGTCAGGCCGAGTCGGGCATCGACACCCTCCGCCAGGAGGTCGACACCCTCATCGTCATCCCCAACGACCGGCTCCTGTCGATCAGCGACAAGCAGGTCAGCGTCATGGACGCCTTCAAGAGCGCCGACCAGGTCCTGCTGTCGGGCGTCCAGGGCATCACCGACCTGATCACGACCCCGGGTCTGATCAACCTCGACTTCGCCGACGTCAAGAGCATCATGAGCGGCGCGGGCAGCGCCCTCATGGGCATCGGCAGCGCCCGCGGCGACGACCGCGCCGTGCTCGCCGCCGAGATGGCGATCGCCAGCCCCCTGCTCGAGGCGAGCATGGACGGCGCCCACGGCGTCCTGCTGTCGATCTCGGGTGGCAGCGACCTCGGCCTGTTCGAGATCAACGAGGCGGCCCAGCTGGTCGCGGACGCCGCCCACCAGGACGCCAACATCATCTTCGGTGCGGTCATCGACGACGCACTCGGCGACGAGGTCCGCGTGACGGTCATCGCCGCCGGGTTCGACGCCGGCACCCCCTCGCCGATGCGCCGGGTGGAGCCGCCGCGCCGGGCCGCTCCGGAGCCCGCGCTGCCGGCCGTCGAGCCGCGCTACCGCGCCCCCGCCCCCGCCCCGGTGATCCAGCAGCAGCCCCAGCAGCAGCAGCCTCAGCCGCCTCCGCAGCAGCAGCCGCAGGCCCCGCAGCAGCCCCAGCGGCCCCAGCAGCGCCCGGTCGTGTTCGAGGACGACCTGGACGTGCCCGACTTCCTCAAGTAGGGGCGGGAGGACGGCGCCGGCCGTGCACCAGGTCCCCGAGCTGCTCGCTGCGCCGCTGCCGCCGCCCGCCGCGGGCGCCTTCACCACCCGCAACGGCGGCGTCAGCGCGGGGCCCTGGGCGAGCGCCGACCTGGGCCTGCACGTCCAGGACGACCCGGCTGCCGTGCACGCCAACCGCGCGGCGCTGGCCGGAGCCCTCGGGCTGGACCGGCTGGTCTTCGCCGAGCAGGTGCACGGTCGGGGCGTCGCCGTCGTCGGCGACGACCCCGCTCCCGGCGCGGTGCCGGGCGTGGACGGCCTGGTGACCCGCGCGCCCGGCGTCGGGCTGGTCATGATGGCCGCCGACTGCCTGCCCGTCGTGCTGGCCGACCCGGTCGCGGGTGTCGTGGCCGCCGCCCACGCGGGGCGCGCCGGGCTCGTGGACGGCGTGTTGCAGGAGGTGCTCCGCGTCATGGCCGAGCAGGGCGGCGCGGCCGGTCGGACGACAGCGGTCCTCGGCCCCGCGGTCTGCGGCGCCTGCTACGAGCTGCCCGAGGAGCTCGCCGACGAGGTGGGGCGGCGCGTGCCGGGCAGCCGGACGACCTCGCGGCAGGGCACCCCGGCGGCCGACCTCACCGCCGGCGCCGAGGCGGTGCTGAGCGCCGCGGGCGTCGCCCGGGTGGTGCGGTTCGGCGGCTGCACGGTCGAGCAGCCGGACCTGTTCTTCAGCCACCGGCGCACCGGGGTGACCGGCCGGCACGCCGGGGTCGCCTGGCTGCGCGGGTGAGCCGCCGCGAGGAGCTGGCGGCCGGCCTGGCGGCGGTCGAGCAGCGGGTCGGCGCGGCCTGCGAGGACGCCGGACGGCCGCGGTCGGACGTCGTGCTGGTCGCCGTGAGCAAGACCTGGCCGGGGTCCGACGTCGCGCTGCTCGCCGAGCTCGGCGTCGTCGACTTCGGGGAGAACAAGGACCAGGAGGCCGCGGCCAAGGCCGCCGGGCTGCCGGGTGTCCGGTGGCACTTCCTGGGCCGCCTGCAGACCAACAAGGCGCGCTCGGTGGCGTCGTACGCCACGGCCGTGCACTCCCTGGACCGGCCCAGGCTCGCCGACGCGCTGAGCGGGGGAGCCGAGCGGGCCGGCCGCACGCTCGACGTGCTGGTGCAGGTCAGCCTCGACGGCGACCCCGACCGGGGCGGCGCAGCGCCGGGCGACGTCCCCGCGCTCGCCGACCGCGCGGCCGGCCTGCCGGGCCTGCGGCTGGCCGGCCTGATGGCTGTGGCGCCGCTGGGGGAGGAGCCGGCCCGCGCGTTCGCCCGGCTCGCCGAGCTGTCGCGGACCCTGCGCCGCGACCACCCGGCGGCCGTCGAGGTCAGCGCCGGCATGAGCGGCGACCTCGAGGCCGCGGTGCGCGCCGGCGCGACGTCTGTGCGTGTCGGGACGGCGCTGTTCGGCCACCGGCCGCCGCACCTCCGGTAGCCTCGCCACGTCCACCTCTCGCACTGCGCTCGTGCGACGGCTCCGGCCCCGCCGCTGCCCGTCCGGAGCGCGCTGCCTCTCCGACCGAGGAGCCCGCCATGCCCGGCGCCATGCGCAAGTTGGGCCTCTACCTCGGCCTGGTCGAGGACGACGAGGAGCGCTACGACGCCCACGGCTACGGCCCGGACGACGAGTACGACGAGCCGGAGCCGGCCCGGCGCGGGCGCGAGCACCGCGACCGCGAGCCGGTCGTGGCGCGCCGCTCCTTCGACGACGGTGTGCGCAGCCGCGGCGCCGTGGCCCTCGACACCGTGAGGCCCGCTCCCGTGCCTGCCTACGACGACCCCTACCGGATCACCACGCTGCACCCGCGCACCTACAACGAGGCGCGCACCATCGGCGAGCACTTCCGTGAGGGCACCCCCGTCATCATCAACCTCACGGAGATGGACGACACCGACGCCAAGCGGCTCGTCGACTTCGCCGCGGGGCTGTCGTTCGGCCTGCGTGGCCGCATCGAGCGGGTCACCAACAAGGTCTTCCTGCTGTCCCCCGAGCACGTCGAGGTGACCGCGGAGGACAAGGCGCGGATCGCCGAGAACGGCTTCTTCAACCAGTCCTAGGAGACTGAGGTCCTCGTGATCGTCGCGGCCGTCCTGTACTACCTCCTGACCGTCTTCCTGGTCCTGCTGTTCCTGCGTCTGATCTTCGAGTACGTCTTCCTGCTCGCGCGCAGCTTCCGCCCGACCGGGCTCGTGGCCATGCTGCTCGAGCTCATCTACACGGTGACCGACCCGCCGATCAAGGTGCTGCGCCGGGTCCTGCCGCCGCTGCGCATCGGCGGGGTCGCCCTCGACCTGGCCTTCCTGGTGCTGTTCATCCTGGTGAGCATCCTGCGGGGCGTCGCGCGCAGCGCGACCGTCTGACCGTCCGCCTGCCCACCCTGCCCCCGCTCGACCCGGAGAGTGAACCCGTGCCGCTGACGCCGTCCGCCGTGGCGAACAAGCAGTTCAAGGTGGCCTTCCGCGGCTACTCGCTCGACGAGGTGGACGCCTTCCTCGACGAGGTCGAGAGCGAGATCGCCCGGCTGATGCGCGAGAACAACGACCTGCGCAACCGCGACGAGGCGTCGCCGGAGTCGCCGGCGCCGGCCGCCGCGGCCCCGCTGGTCGCCGGCGAGCACGAGCAGTCGGCGCTGCGCACGCTGCTGCTCGCCCAGCGCACCGCCGACGAGGCGGTCGCCGAGGCGCGGGCGGAGGCGGAGCAGACGCTGACGGCGGCGCGCGAGGAGGCCGAGCAGACGCTGACCGAGGCCCGCGAGGAGGCCGAGCAGACGCTGACCGAGGCCCGCGAGGAGGCCGAGCAGACGCTGACGGCGGCGCGGACCGAGGCCGACGCGACCCTCACCAGCGCCCGCGAGCAGTCCGAGCAGGCGCTGACCGCGGCGCGGACCGAGGCCGACGAGACCCTCACGAGCGCCCGCGCCGAGGCCGACCAGGCGCTGGCGGCCGCCCGCACGTCCCAGGAGCAGGCCGCCGAGCACGCCGAGCGCACGCGCACGACGGCCGACGCCGAGGCCGAGCAGAGGCTGACGACCGCGGGCGCGCAGGCCGAGCGGGCGCTCGAGCAGGCTCAGGCCGAGGCCGATGCGCAGCTTGGCCAGGCCCGCGCGCAGGCCGAGGAGGTCCTCACCGCGGCGCGGGCCGAGGCCGAGGCCGCACTCGTCGCGGCCCACAGCGAGGCCGAGCGCCTGCGCACCGGTGCGGAGCAGCACTCGACCCGCGTCCGGGCCGAGATCGACGAGCAGGCACACACCGCCCTCAGCGACCTGGAGGCCCGTCGCGGCCGGCTGGAGCGCCACGTCGAGGACCTGCGCGCGTTCGAGCGCGAGTACCGCACCCGGCTGCGCGCCTACCTCGAGGCGCAGCTCGCCGACCTCGGTGTCGCCGGCCCGCCGGAGGACGCCGGCAACGGCGTGCCCGCCGAGGCCCGGGCCGCGGCGATCGGCCTGGGCCCGCTGCCCGGGGCCGAGGTCGCCGCGACGGAGGTCGGGGTGCACGAGGCCGCCTCCGAGCCGGTCCTGGAGGACCCGGAGCCGGACGCGCTCGTCCTCGAGGTCGCCGACGTCGTCGATCCCGACGGTGACGCCGTGCTCGGCGAGGTGCCGGTCGTCACCGGAGCAGCGCCGTACTCCGCGCCGCTGCAGGGCGAGCCGGCCGACGACGAGCCGGTCGCGCCCCGCCTGAGCTGACCCGGGACCGCAGGGCCGGCGCCGGTGCGCGCCCCGCGCGTCCGACGAGGCCCGCGGCACGGCGCGGACTGCTGCCCGGGGTCGGCACGCGCCGCTACGATCCCCAGGCTGCGCCGCGTCTCCCGGAGGACCACCCTTGATCGTCATCAGCGGGGCACTCGTCCTCGTCGCGCTCGTCCTGCTGATCGTCGGGCTCGTCGGACAGGGGCTGACCTTCGTCTACGCCTCGATCGCGGTGAGCGTCGCGGCGATCGTGTTCCTGCTGCTCGGCATCCTCCAGCAGCGCGACGGGGCCGCGGCCGCGCCGGCCGTGGGTGACGACGAGGACCACGAGCCGGTCGACGACGACCGCGAGGGCGTCACCGTCGTGCCGAGCTCCGCGGCGAGGCCGTCGACCGGGGGCACCGCCGCCGGGCCGGTGCACCACGAGGCACCTGTCGCGCGCGCCCCGGAGCCCCTCACCGAGGAGGAGGAGCCACCGGTCGAGGACGACGGTGAGCTGCTCTCGGACGTCGACGAGGCCGAGCTGGACGAGATCGACACCACCGTCCTCGTCGTCGAGGGCCGCCCGCGCTACCACGTCGACGGCTGCCGCTACCTCGACGGCAAGGACGTCGAGGAGGTGCACGTCCTGGACGCCCGCGAGGAGGGCTTCACCCCCTGCGGCGTCTGCCGGCCGGACGCGGTGCTGGTCGCCGACCTCGAGGCCCTGCCCGTCAGGCAGGCGCCCGCGTCGCCGCCGCTCGTCACGCCGGTGGTCGCGGCGCGCGAGACGACGGAGCTCGCCCCTGCGGCGCCGCTGCCCGTCGCGCCGCCGCTCACCGAGGACGTCGAGGGGGACCTGGACGAGGAGCTGGACGGCGAGGAGCTGGACGGCGAGGAGCTGGACGGCGACGCCCCGCTGGACGGTGCGCTCCTCGACGACGCACCGCTCGAGGACGAGGGACCCCCCGAGGTCGCTCCGACCGATGACGCCGCGTTCCTCGAGGACGCACCGCTCGACGAGGGACCCCCCGAGGTCGCTCCGACCGCCGACGCCGGGCTCCACGAGGACGACGGGGTCGGCGTCGGCGAGGTGCAGGAGGTGCCCGTCGCGGCGCCGGCGCGAGGGGGCGCCGTGCGGCTCCCCGACCAGGGCCAGCCGGCCCCCCGACCGTCCCGCGTGCGTGCCGTCGCGGCCCGGCTGGCGGGCGTGGCCGAGGCCGCCGCAGCCACCGCGGCGACGGCCGCCGCCCGCGCGCTGGCGTCGACCGCGACGGCACCGCAGCCGTCGCCCCCGGTCGACGCCGCGGAGCCGGCGGCCCCGGTCGACGCCGCGGAGCCGGCGGCCCCGGTCGCGCTGGAGCCACCGGTCGCTGCCGACCAGTCCGAGGCCCCGGAGCAGACCGAGGCCCCGGAGCAGCCGGAGACACCGGAGCAGCCGGTCACCCGCGCCCGGGCGGCCAAGCCGACCGCGGCCGCCAAGGGGAAGGCCCGGGGTCCGGCGAAGGTCCCGTCGCGTGCCGCCGCCCCGGCTCCCTCCCGTCGCACCTCCAGCGCAGCTGCCGGCAGGGCCGCGGCCGCTGCGGCCCCGGGCCGCACCAGCAGCAGCACCGTCGTCGTGATCGCGGACCGCGGCAAGTTCCACCGCCCGGAGTGCCGCTACGTGCGCGACGTGCCGGTCACGCAGGAGCTCAGCAGGACGGCCGCGAGTCGGCAGGGCTACTCCGCCTGCGGGGTCTGCCGCCCGTAGGCCGCCCGGCGCGGCGGACCCGGGTGGCTCGCGCTGCGACCGCGGGTCCGCTCGTCGTGGCGCAGGACCGCCCGCCCCGGCTACTCCCCGGCGACCCGCAGCCAGAAGGTGAGCCCGAGGTCGCCGCCCTCGTGCGGGGCGAGGTCGGCGGTGGGGGAGCCCTCGACCACGCTGACCGCGAGGACCTCCTCCGCGAGCCGGAGCCCGCTCTCGCGCAGGGCGTCCGCCAGCTCGCCGTCGGCACGCCACCACAGCTCGACCCGGTCGGTGACCTCGAGGCCGGAGCCCTTGCGGGCGTCCTGCACCACCCGCACCGCGTCGCGCACCAGGCCGGCGCGCCGCAGCTCCGGCGTGATCTCCAGGTCGAGGGCGACGGTCTCGCCGGCTCCGGAGGCGACCGCCCAGCCCTCGCGCGGGGTCTCGGTGACGATCAGCTCGTCGGGCTCGAGGGCGACCGTCTCGCCGTCCACCTCGACCGTGCGCCCGGCGACGAGAGCGAGGGCGTCGGCTGCGGCGACCGCCGCGGCGACCGTCGCCGTGCGCTTGCCGAACCGCTTGCCGAGCGCCCGGAAGTTCGCCTTCACCGACACGTCCACCAGGTCGCCCGCGAGCGGCTCGAGCGTGACGACGTTGAGCTCCGCGGCCACCAGGTCGCGCAGCTCGGCCGGCAGGGCCTGCCAGCCGGACGCGGACACCAGCGCGCGGCCCAGCGGCTGCCGCGTCTTGACCTTGGACCCCGCGCGCGCGGCCCGCCCCAGGTCGACGAGCCGGCGGACGAGGGCGACCTGCCCGGCGAGGTCGGGCTGGACGAGCGCCCCGTCCGCCTGCGGCCACCGGGCGAGGTGCACCGAGTCGGCCCGCCCGTCCCGGCCGGCGAACATCGCGTCCCACACCTCGTCGGTGACGAACGGCGTGAACGGCGCCAGCAGCAGCGTGACGACGTGCAGGCACTCGTGCAGGGTGGCCAGCGCGGCGGCGTCGCCGTCCCAGAAGCGGCGGCGCGAGGTGCGCACGTACCAGTTGGACAGGTCGTCGACGAGCTGGGCCAGCCGGCGCCCGGCCCGCAGCGAGTCGAAGGCCTCGAGCGCCGCGGTGACCTCGAGCGCGGTCGCGTGCGTCTCCGACAGCGCCCACCGGTCCAGCAGGGTGCGCTCGGCGGGCGCCGGGGCCGGGCCGCCGGGCTGCCAGCCGTTCACCCCGGCGTACAGGGTGTGGAACGAGGCGGTGTTCCAGTAGGTGAGCAGCACCTTGCGGACGACCTCGGCGACCTGGTCGTGGCCGACGCGCCGGGCCGACCAGGGGCTGCCGCCGCAGAGCATGTACCAGCGCAGGGCGTCGGCGCCGTGCCGCTCCATCATCTCGAACGGGTCGAGCACGTTGCCCAGGTGCTTGCTCATCTTGCGGCCGTCGCCGTCGAGGATGTGCCCCAGGCACAGCACCGTCTCGTACGAGGAACGGTCGAAGACCAGCGTCCCGACCGTCATCAGCGTGTAGAACCAGCCGCGGGTCTGGTCGATCGCCTCGCAGATGAACTGCGCCGGGTAGGCCGGCTCGACCCCGCTGTGCGGGTGGCCGACCTGGGCGAACGGCATCGCCCCGGAGTCGTACCAGCCGTCGATGACCTCCGGGACCCGGCGGGCCTGCGCGCCGCAGCGCTCGCAGGGCACCACGACGTCGTCCACGTACGGGCGGTGCGGGTCGAGCGCGGACAGCTCCTGCCCGGCGGCCGCCCCCAGCTCGGCCAGCGACGCGTACGCCTGCCAGTGGGTCGCCTCGGCGGTGCAGCGCCAGATGGGCAGGGGGGTGCCCCAGTAGCGGTTGCGCGACAGCGCCCAGTCGATGTTGTTGTCGAGCCAGTCGCCGTAGCGGCCGTGCTGGATCGTCGCGGGGTGCCAGTCGGTGCGCTCGTTCTCCTCCAGCAGGCGGTCCTTGATCGCGGTGGTGCGGATGTACCAGCTGGGCAGCGCGTAGTAGAGCAGCGCGGTGTCGCAGCGCCAGCAGTGCGGGTAGCTGTGCTCGTAGGCCTGCTCGGCGAACAGCAGGCCGCGCGCCTCGAGGTCGGTCACGAGCGCGCGGTCGGCGGCCTTGAAGAACTGCCCGCCGACGAGCGGGAGGTGCTCCTCGAAGGTGCCGTCGGGGCGCACCGGGTTGACGACGGGCAGGCCGTACCGCCGGGCCACCGCCATGTCGTCGGCGCCGAACGCGGGAGACTGGTGGACCAGGCCGGTGCCCGACTCGGTGGTGACGTACTCCGCCGTGCCGACGAAGTGGGCGCCCGGGATGTCGACCCAGTCGAACGGGCGGGCGTACGTCGTGTGCTCCAGCGCCGAGCCCCGGAAGCGGTCGAGGACCTCGACGTCCTCGCCCAGGACCCCGAGCAGCGGCTCGGCCACGACGAGCACCTCCTCGCCGCGGCGTGCCGCGACGTAGGTGACGGTCGGGTGCACGGCGACCGCGGTGTTGGACACCAGCGTCCAGGGGGTCGTCGTCCAGACGAGCAGCGCCGCGCCGAGCTCGGCGAGCGGACCGGCGGTGACCGGGAAGCGCACGAAGACGCTGGGGTCGACGACGTCCTGGTAGCCCTGGGCGACCTCGTGGTCGGACAGCGCGGTGCCGCAGCGCGGGCAGTACGGCGCGACGCGGTGGTCCTCGACGAGCAGGCCCTTGTCGGCGATCTGCTTCAGGCTCCACCAGACGCTCTGGACGTAGGAGGAGTCCATCGTCCGGTAGGCCGCGGACATGTCGACCCAGTAGCCCATGCGCTCGGTGAGCCGCTCGAACTCGTCGACGTGGCGCCCGACGCTCTCCCGGCAGCGGGCGTTGAACTCCGCGACCCCGTACTGCTCGATGTCGCCCTTGCCGGTGAAGCCGAGCTCCTTCTCCACCGCGAGCTCGACGGGCAGGCCGTGGCAGTCCCAGCCGGCGCGGCGCGGGACCGAGCGGCCCTGCATCGTCTTGAACCGGGGGAACAGGTCCTTGAACACCCGCGCCTCGACGTGGTGGGTGCCGGGCCGGCCGTTGGCCGTGGGCGGGCCCTCGTAGAACACCCAGGGCTCGCCGGCCGCCGTCTGCTCCAGGCTGCGCTCGAAGACCCGGCCGTCGGCCCAGCGCTGCAGCACGCGGCGCTCGAGGGCGGGCAGGTCGACCTGGGCGGGCAGCGCGCGCATCTCGTACGTCTCCTCCGTCGGTGGTGCTCGACGGAGGGACGAGGCGCCCCGATCCTCCGGGGCCGACCCGCGGTACCACCCTCCTTGGAGCCCGCCGGGGCTCCCGCTCTTGTCCAGCCGTGCCGCTCAGGGGCTGATGTTCGTGGTCGCGCTGGCCCCCGGGCTCGCACCAACCCCGGCTCGCTCCTGGCTGCTCACGGCACTACTGGTCCCCGTCGCTGCGGCCCGCCCAGCCTAGCCCGCGCGGCCCTGGTCCCCCTGCCCGTATCCTCGGACGTCAGCGATCTTGTCCGGAGGTCCGTGCGCGGGGGGTGGGCATGGCCAGGTCCGGCACCGCCGACGCGCCCGACCGGAGCGCCGGACAGGCTCCCGGCCGCCGGCGGGCCGGGCTGCTCGCGGCGGTCGCCGTCGTCGTGCTGGTCGCCGACGTCGTCACCAAGGTCCTCGTGGTCGCCGAGCTCGAGGGCCGCCGCACCCTCGAGCTGCTCGGCGGCCAGCTGCTGCTGCGCGTCAGCCGCAACCCGGGGGCGGCGTTCTCGTTCGCCGAGGGCGCCACCGTCGTGTTCACCGTCGTCGCGCTCGTGGTGGTCGTCGTCATCCTGCGGACGGCGCGGCGCCTGCGCTCCGGCGGGTGGGCGGTCGCCCTCGGCCTGCTGCTCGGCGGGGCGACGGGCAACCTCGTGGACCGGCTCCTGCGCGCACCCGGGTTCGCGCGCGGGGCCGTCGTGGACTTCATCGACTTCCAGGTCTGGCCGAGCTTCAACATCGCCGACAGCGGGATCGTCTGCGGCGGCGTGCTGCTGGTCTGGCTGAGCCTGCGGGGCGTCGAGGTCGACGGGACCCGTCGCACCGACTGACGCCGCGCCCCCGCGCAGCGGGCGCGTCCGGCGAGCGGGCCGTCAGGCGTCCGCGTCGAGCCGGTCGAGCAGCCGGCGGGGGCCGACGACGGCCGCGCCGCGCGCCCGCGCCCGGGCCGCGAGCCCGCGGTCGGCGGTGACGAGCAGGACGCCCGGGCCGCACAGCTCGGCGAGCAGGTCGTCCCCGCTGCCCGGCGCGTGCCGCACGTCCACCCGGCCCGCCACCCCCTGCGGGGCGCCCGGCCGGGCCGCGCCCTCGAGCACGACCACGACCCGGTCCGGCGCCAGGTCCTGCACGGGCAGCGCCCGCAGCCCCTCGACCAGCCGGGCGGCCGCCGCGGCGCGGTCCCGCCACCACCCGTCCGGCCGGCTGCCGACGACGTTGGCGGCGTCGACGAGCAGGACGGGCGGGGGCACCGGGCCAGTGTGCGGGCAGGATGTCCCGGTGCCGCCGCGACCCGCCCCCACGACCGTCCTGCTCTGCCGCGGCTGCTGCTGCGGCACGGCGGCCAAGCACCCCGGGACCGACCACGAGGCCCAGGAGCAGGCCGTGCGCGACGCGCTCGCCGACCGGCCCGACGTGGAGCTGCGCGTCGTCGACTGCCTGGACGAGTGCGACCGCAGCAACGTCGTGGTGCTGCGCCGGACGGGGCGGCCGGCCCGCGAGCGCGACACCTGGCTCGGCGGGGTGCTCGGCGACCGCGCGACGGCCGCCCTGGGCGGCTGGCTGGCGGACGGCGCGCCCGACCCCGTGCCGGCGCCGCTGGCCGGCCACCGCTTCCGGCACCTGCCGCCCGCGCGGTCCAGCCGGCGCGGGCGGCGCTGAGCCGGACCCGTGCGGACGCTCAGCGGCGCCCGTGCACCAGCCGGACCACCTTCGCCAGCTGGTCGGTCAGGCCCGGGGAGCGCGCGAAGCTGAGCAGCGGCGTCGGCAGCGCGTACTTCTGCCGCGTGATCGCCTTGGCCCGGGTGAACTCCTTGAGCCCGTCCGCCCCGTGGATGCGCCCGAAGCCGCTGTCGCCGACGCCGCCGAACGGCAGGCCGGGCACGGAGGCGAAGGCGATCACGGAGTTGACGCTGGTCATGCCGGAGCGCATCTGCCGCGCGATCTGCATGCCGCGCCGCTTGCTCCCGCTGAACACCGCGCCGGCCAGGCCGTACGACGTCGCGTTGGTCCGCTGCAGGGCCTCCTCGGCGTCGCGCACCCGGGCCACCGTGATCGTGGGCCCGAAGGTCTCCTCGCGGACCGCGCTGCTGTCCTCGGGGACGTCGACCAGCACCGTCGGCGCGACGAAGGCGCCGTCGACGGTGCCGCCGGTCAGGGCCCGGCCGCCGCGGTCGAGGGCGTCGGCGATGTGCCGGCGGATGACGTCGACCTGCCCCGGCATGGTGATCGGGCCGTAGGACGCCGTGGGGTCCGAGCCGGGGCGCACGCTCGCGACCCGGGTGGTCAGCTCGGACAGGAAGGCGTCGTAGACCCGGTCGGTCGCGTAGACGCGCTCGATGCCGATGCAGGTCTGCCCGGCGTTGCTCATCGCGCCCCAGAGCGCCGCGTCGGCGGCGGCCGCGACGTCCGCGTCGTCGTCGACGATCATGGCGTCCTTGCCGCCGCACTCCATGAGCACCGGGACCAGGCCCTCCGCGCAGGCGGCCATGACCCGGCGGCCGGTGGCGGCGGAGCCGGTGAAGGCGATCTTGTCGACCCCGGCGCGGGTCAGGGCGGCCCCGGTCTCCCCGAGCCCGGTGACCACCTGCAGCACGTCCGGGCGCTCCGGCACGGCCGTGGCCCACGCCTGCGCCAGCCACGTCCCGACCCCGGGGGTGTGCTCGCTGGGCTTGAACACGACGGCGTTGCCGGCGGCCAGCGCGTAGGCCAGCGACCCCATCGGGGTGAAGACCGGGTAGTTCCAGGGGCCGATGACGCCGATGACCCCGAGCGGCTGGTACTCCACCGACGCGGCCTGGTTGGCGGCCATCAGCCCGGCAGGGACCCTGCGCGGGCCGAGCACCCGGGCCGCGTGCTTGGCGGCCCACTCGATGTGGTCCACCGCGAGCGTGATCTCCAGGACCGCGTCGGCGTGCGGCTTGCCGTTCTCCTGATGCACCAGGTCGGCCAGCTCGTGCAGCCGGCGGGCGAGGACGCCCTTCCACGCGCGCAGGTGCCGGCGGCGCCCCTGCCAGCCCTGCGCCTGCCACCACTGCGCCGCCTCGCGGGCGCGCTCGACCGCGGCCCGCACCTCCTCCGGGCCCTGCACGGGGTAGCGGGCCAGGAGGTGCCCGCTGGCCGGGTCGAGCGAGTCGAAGGACCCGGTCCCGCGGGGCGGGTCGGCGGCGTCGGGCAGGGCGGTCTCGGGTGCGAGCGTCATGCCGGGACGATACGACCGTCCTGCGACAGGACCAGGCGCCTGCGCGTGCGGGCCCGCCGACCCCCTGGACCGGCATGATGGAGGGCGTGACCTCGACCCGCTCCCTGCCCGTGCCCGAGGGGCTGGACGGCCTGCGCCTGGACGCGGTCCTGTCCCGGCTGTTCGGGCTGTCGCGCAGCGCGGCGGCGTCGATCATCGACAGCGGCGGCGCCTCGGTCGACGGCCGGGTACGCGGCAAGGGCGACCGGGTGCTGGCGGGCGCGACCCTGGAGGTCGCCCTGCCCGAGCCCGACACGTCGCCGCTGCCGCCCCCCCAGGTGGTCGAGGGGCTGCTCGTCGTGTTCGAGGACGACGACCTGATCGTGGTCGACAAGCCGGTGGGCGTGGCCGCCCACCCGAGCCCCGGCTGGGAGGGCCCCACGGTCATCGGCGGGCTCGCCGCGGCCGGCCACCGGGTCTCCACCTCCGGCGCGGAGGAGCGCCAGGGGGTGGTGCACCGCCTCGACGTCGGCACCACCGGGCTGATGGTGGTGGCCAAGAGCGAGCGGGCGTACACCGTGCTCAAGGACGCGTTCCGCCAGCGCACGGTCGACAAGCGCTACCACACGCTGGTGCAGGGCCACCCCGACCCGCTGGTCGGCACCGTCGACGCCCCGATCGACCGGCACCCGACGTCGGCCTACCGGTTCGCGGTCGTGGCCGACGGCCGGCCCAGCGTCACCCACTACGAGACCGTCGAGGCCTTCCGGCACGCGACGCTGCTGGAGATCCACCTCGAGACCGGCCGCACCCACCAGATCCGGGTGCACATGGCCGCGCTGCGCCACCCGTGCGTCGGCGACATCACCTACGGCGCCGACCCGACGCTGTCCAAGCGGCTCGGGCTCGAGCGGCAGTGGCTGCACGCCGTCCGGCTCTCGTTCGCCCACCCCGACGACGGGCGCTGGGTGAGCTTCGAGAGCCCGTACCCCGCCGACCTGCAGCGGGCCCTGGACCGGGTGTCCGCGGCGTCGTGACGCTCCTCGACCGCCTGCGCGCGATCGACGAGCAGCACGTCCCGCGCCTCGCGGCAGGCCTGCGCGCCGCGGGGGACCGGGTCGCCCGGGCCCGCCCGCCCGGCACGGCCCGGCTGGCCCGCCTCGACGAGCGCTACGCCTCGCGCGGCCTGCTCGGCCAGGTGCGCCGCACGCCGGCGTCCGGGGTCGGCGTGCTCGCGGTCCTGCTGCTCACCGGCGCGCTGGCCGTCGCCGACCGGGCCGGCGACCCGCCCGCGGTCGTGCCGGCCGGCCCGCGCACCGCGCTCGGCCCGGCGGCCGGCGACGACGTCGAGGACTACCTCGCCATCGCCTCGGCCCGGCTGGACGCCGCGGCCCGCGAGCCGGTGCCGGCCACCGCCCTGGTCAGCCTGGACCCGGCCCTGCCCGCCGCGCAGGCGCAGGCCCTCGCGGCGGGGCTCGAGGTCGACCGGGCGTACGCGCGGGCCCCGGAGCTGCAGGTGGTCGACGCCGCCGGGCTGCAGCGCCTCGCCGCGGCGCCCGCCGGCCCGGACGGCTGCCCCTGCGTCGTCGCGCTGCTGGTGACCGGGCCGGGGACGGTGCTCGGGCCGCTGGCGGGGCAGGAGGGCGTGCGGGCGGTGGAGGCGACGGCCGCGGCCGCGCCGGACGTGGCCGTGCGGCTGCTGCTGCCGGGCGTGCAGGGGACGGTGTCGGAGCCGGTGGTGGTGCCGGGCGAGGGGGGACAGCGGTGAGCGCGACGGTGCGGCTGGCGCGGGGCGAGGACATGGCGGCGGTGTACGCGCTGCGGCACGAGGTGTTCGTCCTCGGCCAGGACGTCCCGGAGGACATGGAGCGCGACGAGCACGACGAGGTCTGCGACCACGCCGTGGCGGTGCGCGACGGCGCGGTCCTCGCGACCGGGCGGCTGCTCGACCCGGGCGACGGCACCGGGACGATCGGGCGGATGGCCGTCGCCGAGGGTGCGCGCCGGACCGGGCTCGGCGCGGCGGTGCTGGCCCGCCTGGAGCAGCGGGCGCGGGAGCGCGGGCTCGCCGCGGTGGAGCTGCACGCCCAGGTGCACGCGCGGCGCTTCTACGACCGGGCGGGCTACGCGCCGTACGGCGACACCTACCTGGAGGCGGGCATCGAGCACGTGAGCATGCGCAAGGCGCTGAGCTAGCCGCCGGGCCGGGCGGTCACCGGAACGGCAGGACGTCCACGGTCGCCGGCGCGCCGCGCAGCGCCTCGTCCGGCAGGGCGGTCGCCTGCGGGCGCCCGCCGGCCGGCACCATCGAGACCTCGTCGGCCGTGACGAGCAGCGGCCGCGGGAAGCCCCGGTCGGCGGCGGCCGTCGCGGCGGCCGCCGCCGGACCGAACGCCGGGTCGACGAGCCCCAGCCGGGTCCAGCCGCGGCGGCGCATCGGTACCACGACCCCGGTCAGGCCGCCCGCGGGCCCGACCAGCCCCGTGCGCAGCGCCCGGGACCCGAGCAGCGTGACGGCGTCGCAGTCGCCGACCGGCCGGAGCTGGTCGCGGCCGTCGCGCGAGAGCAGGTCGAGGGCGAGGGCGCCGGTGCTCTCGAGCAGGTCGCGGGCGTCGGACCAGGCCAGGTCGGCGTCCAGCCCGCAGGCGCCGAGCAGCACGCGGGGCAGCGTCACCACGCCGTCGCGGTCGGCCGGGTCGAGGCCGACCGCGCCGAGGCCGAGGTCGAGGGAGCCGCCCATCACCTGCTCGCAGACCCAGCCCGGACCCGGGTGCAGGACGTGGCCGACCGGCAGCCCGACGGGCCGCAGGCGCGCGGCGAGCCCCGCCGGGCGCAGGTCGGCGGCCCACCGCCGGGCGTGCAGGTGGGCGCGCAGCAGCTGCCGGCCCCGCGTCGAGCCGGGGTCGGCGCCGCTCAGGACCCCGCGGCACTCGCCCCACGACACGCCGACGGCGGGGTCGCCGGGCAGCACCAGGCCGAGGCGGCCGGGCTCCACGTCGACGTCGTCGAGCACGGACACCGCGAGGACGCCGCGCCGCAGCTCCGGGGCTCCGGGCGGGTCGGTCGGCGGCATGCGTGGACGCTACCGGCGGCCACGGACGCCCGGCGGGGGCCGAGCGGGTGACGCGCAGGGTGCGCCCGCAGGGCCGTCCGGCCCACCGGGGACCCCGCACCACACGCCTGCCCCACACCCCAGCGGCTAGCGTCCGGCGCGTGCGCGTGCTGATCGTCGAGGACGAGGTGCCGCTGGCCGACGCCGTGGCGCGCGGCCTGCGCCGCGAGGGGATGGCGGTCGACGTCGCGTACGACGGCGACAGCGGGCTGGAGAAGGCGCTGGTCACCCGCTACGACGTCCTGGTGCTCGACCGCGACCTGCCGCTGATGTCCGGCGACGACGTGCTGCGCCACCTGTCGGCCGACGGCGCGCTCACGCGGGTGCTGCTGCTGACGGCGGCCGGTGGGCTCGAGGAGCGCGTCGCCGGGCTCGAGCTCGGCGCCGACGACTACCTGGCCAAGCCGTTCGCCTTCGCCGAGCTGGTGGCCCGGGTGCGGGCGCTCGGCCGGCGGGCGACGCCGCCCGCGCCGCCCGTGCTGCGCGGCCCCGGCGGCCTGGTGCTCGACCCGGCCCGTCGTACGGCCACCCGCTCCGGCGTCGACCTCGACCTGACCCGCAAGGAGTTGGGGCTGCTCGAGGTGCTGCTGCGCGCCGAGGGGGCCGTCGTCAGCAGCGAGGAGCTGCTGGAGCGGGTCTGGGACGAGAACGCCGACCCGTACACGACGACGGTGCGCGTGACCGTGATGACCCTGCGCAAGAAGCTCGGGGACCCGCCGGTGGTGCAGACGGTGGTGGGGTCCGGGTACCGGCTGGACGATGCCTGAGGCACCGGCACCGCTCGCCCCGACGCGCCCGCGCTGGGCCACGCTGCGCTGGCGCCTGACGCTGGTCTACGGCGCCGTCGCCGTGTCGGTGGGCCTGCTGCTGCTCCTGCTCAGCATCCTGCTCGTCGACCGCGCCACCCGGGCGGGGGCGGCGGTCGTCCCGCCGGGCGTGGGCTTCCTGCTGCGCGACGGCGGCTACATCACCTTGCGCGACATCCAGGACCAGCTCCGGCAGGAGGCGCTGCGCGAGCTCTACCGCACCGGCCTGCTCGCCCTGCTCCTGGTCGGGGCGCTCGGCGTCGCCCTGTCCTACCTGATCGCGGGGCGGATCCTGCGGCCGCTCCACGCGATCACGAGCACCGCGCGGCGCCTGTCGGCCGAGCAGCTCGACGCCCGCATCGCGCTGCCCGGGCCGGACGACGAGCTCAAGGAGCTCGCCGACGTGTTCGACGCGATGCTCGCGCGGCTGCAGGTCAGCTTCGAGGCCCAGCGGCGCTTCGTCGCCGACGCCAGCCACGAGCTGCGCACCCCGCTGGCCGTCATGCGCACCGAGGTGGACGTGGCGCTGGCGGACCCCGACGCGTCGAGGGAGGAGCTGCGGGCCGCCGCCGAGGTGGTGCGGGCGGCGACCGAGCGGGCGGACCGGCTGGTCGACAGCCTGCTGCTGCTCGCCCGCAGCGACCGGCTGTCGGTGGACGGGCTGCCCGTGACCGAGCGGGTGGAGCTGTCGGCGGTGACGGCCGCCGGCCTCGCGGCCCTGCGCGGCGAGGTGGAGGCCCGGGGGCTGCGGCTGGACGTCGCCTGGGGGCCGGCGCCGGTGCGCGGGGACCCCGGCCTGCTCGAGCGGCTGGCCGGCAACCTCGTGGAGAACGCGGTGCGTCACAACGTGGACGGGGGCCGGGTGCACGCGACGACGGGGACCACGCCGGACGGGCGGGCCTACCTGGTGGTGGCCAGCACCGGCCCGGTCGTGCCGCCCGAGGAGGTCGAGCAGCTGTTCGTGCCGTTCCGCCGGCACGGCACCGCCCGGACGGCCCGGCGGGGCGCCGGGCTCGGGCTGGCGATCGTGCGCAGCGTCGCCCGCGTGCACGGGGGTGAGGTGCACGCCGTCCCCGGCGAGGGCGGTGGGCTGGTGGTCCGGGTCGAGCTCCCGGTCGCGGCGCCCGCGACGGCGCCGCCGCCCGTACGGGCGAGCCCGGGCGGTGCCGGCCGGTCCGGCCCCTAGTCGACCTCGACGGGCTCGGGCTCGGGCGCGACCCACACCTCGTCCGGCGACAGCCCGGCGGCCACCAGGGTCTCCGAGACCCCGGTGACGGCCGTGTGCGCGTCGATCGACACCACGACGAAGCGGACCTCGAACAGCCAGGTGCCGTCGTCCTCGCGCCGCTCGACCGCGACGTCGTCGAACAGGCCGCGGGCCGCCGTCAGCCGCGAGCGCACCGAGGCCTCCGCCTGCTCCGCGCTCTCGCCCGCACCGGCGAGCCGGGCCAGCACCACGAACGTCGGCAGGTTGACGTCCTCCTCGAGGGTCGGCTCGTCGTCGCTGCGGAGCGGATCGGCGTACGCGGGTGCCTGCTGTCCGGGTGTCATCCCGCCCGGGTACCCGCTGGACCGGTGCCTGCCACCTGGCCGGGCGTACGCGCGGGAGCGCCCGGGCAGGGCTGCGCCGTGCTCTCCTCCGCCACCCGCGCCCTGCGCCCGCGCGACCTGCTCGTCGGCCTCGTCGCCGCGCTGCTGCTCGCCGTCCCCGACCTCGGCCGCCAGCTGCCCGTGCGCGACGACCCGTCGCGGGCCCTCGCCCTGCTCGTGGACGTCGTCGGCGTGCTCAGCGCCGGGATCGTGCAGGTCGCGCTCATCGGCCTGCTGGCGGGCCTGCCGCCGCTGCGGGGCGGGGCGGCGCTGCTGCGCGACGCCGTGCGGTCCCGGCCCCTGACCGTGCTGGCCGGGCTGGTGGTCGCGGGCGCCACGAGCGCGCTGCTCACGCTGCTGCCGTCGGTGCTGCTGCTGGGCCCCGGCCAGGTGCTCGGGCCGCTGGAGGGCCCGCCGCTGTGGAGGCTGGTCGCCGCGCAGGGCAGCGACGTCGTCGCGACCGCCCTGACGGCGCCGTGGTTCGCCGTGCTCGTCCGGCAGGTGGCCCGCGCCGCAGACGACGACGCCCCGCCCTCGGGTAGATGAGGGCGGGGCGTCGTGCTCGGGCCGGACGAGGGCCTGGCGGGCAGGGTCGTCAGGCGGCGGCGCTGGACTCGCGGCGGGTCGTGAGGCGGTCGGTCTCGTCCTGGATCCCGGCACCGGCGACCAGCAGGTTCGCGCGGTGCTCGTTGCCGTGGTGGCCGCAGAAGACCAGGTCGGCGCCCGAGGGCAGGGTGGCGCGCACGTAGGCCTGGGCGCCGCAGCGGTCACAGCGGTCAGCCAGGGTGAGCGCGGGGCCGTCGACGGCGGGGACGGTGCGGGTGAGCGTGTCCATGCGTACTCCTCGTGAGGAAGGGCCCGGACCTTGAGCGTGTCCGTCTCCTTCTTCAACAACCCTCCTCCGGCGACCTTCCACCCGCACGTGTGACGGTCCGGACAGCCGCCCCGGGTGTGAGCGGCGGCGGGGCGCGACGGTGCCGGGCCGGCCTACCGGTCGGCGTCGGCGCCGGGGCGGGAGGGGGTGCGGCCCTCCTCGTGGGGGAGCTCCAGCAGGTGCTCGCAGAGGGTGTCGCGGGTGCCCTCGGCGCAGCCGACCAGCGTCCGCAGGGCGGCGTTCACGGCCGGCACGGCCACCTCGGCGCGCCGCACCCGCATGCAGCGACCGTCGTCGGTGTGCAGGCACAGGACCCCGCCGCGCTGGCTGGGCCGCAGCTCGAGGTGGCGGACGTGGTCGCCGGTCGCGACGTGGTAGCGCCCGAGCTGGCGGACCGCGACGTACCGGTCGCCCACGACGACGCGGCGCACCCACAGCAGGTACGAGGCCACGGCCAGGGCGAGCCCGCCGGCCAGCGGCACCCAGGCCGCGCCCTGGGTCCACACCCACACCGGCACGACGAGCAGGGCCACCGCTGCCAGGCTGCCGGCCGACTCCGACCAGGGGACCCCCGCGCTCGCCCGGGGGTAGCCGGGCAAGCCGCTCCGGGTCCAGGTGTGGCCGGTGGTCGGCGTCGCGGTGCGGCGCAGGGCGCGGGCGGCGGCCCGCGGCGTGGGCGGGCGCTGCACCTTGGCGCGGCGGGGGCGGGTGGCGAGCGGGGCGTGAGCGGCAGCGGTCATGGCACGTCTCCAGGTCGAGGGGTGCTGCCCTGGTACCCGGTGTGACATTTCTCACTCGCCAACCGCGCCACGGGTGGTGCGACTAGCAGACGTGCCGGCCGCGGTGGCGGGGCAGCGCGCGGCCGGCCGGGGCCCGAACGAGCCGGAGGTACGGCGGCGCCGACCCGTGCTCGGTGAAGCCGAGGCGCGCCAGCAGCCGCAGGGAGGGCTCGTTGCCGACGAGGACCTGCGCGGCGACGAGCCGCACGTCCGGCTGCACCTCGGTCCACGCGGCGAGCACCGCGACGGCCTCCGTGCCCAGGCCCCGTCCGCGCGAGGGCGGCGCCAGGCCGTACCCGAGCTCGACGACGCCGTCCTCGTCCGGGCGGCCGCGCCAGCCGCAGTCGCCGACGATCCGGCCGTCGACCACCACGAGCCAGGTGCCGGCCTGCGGGTCGGGGTCGGCGGCCGCGCCCGCCAGGGCGTCCGGCGTGTCGGCGTGCGGCCAGCCGTCGCCGGCGCGCAGCCCGGCCGCGACCAGGGCCCGCTCCGCGGCGGCGCCGTCGTGCTCGGACACCGCGACGGCGACGGCACGGGGGACCGGGACGAGCGCGACGCGCGGACCGGCCAGCCGGGGGCTTGCCGGAGCCCCGGCGGGCCGGCTCACGGCGCGGCGTCGGGGGCGGGCACCTCCGGGGCGGGCCCGCGCAGCGCGGGTGCCCCCGCCGGGCTGGTGGCCCGCCGGACCCGCCGGACGCGGGGTGCCGGCGGGGGAGCGGCGAGAGCCGCCGCGACGGGGGTGACCGTCTGCGGGGCGGTCGTGGGCGGGGCGGTGGTGGTGGTGGTGGTCGTGGTGCCGGGGGTGCCGTCCGTCGGAGGGGCGGCGTCGGGAGCCGCGTCGGCCGTGCTCGGGGTGGGGGCCGGGGGCGCCGGGTCCGGGAGCACCGCGGCGACCGCCGGGGCGACGAGTCGGACCTGCCACGGCCGCGCGCCGTGCGCCGCCAGCGCCCTGGCGACGGCCTGCGCCGCCCCGTCGCCGTCGCCGTCGCCGTCGCCGAGCGCCGGCGGCGCCCAGGCGAGCCGGCGCACCGCGTCGGGCTGCACGAGGTTCTCCGGCGGCATGCCGTGCTGCTCGGCCAGGCCGGTCACGACCGCGCGCACCCGGGCGAGCCGCTTGGCGGCGACGGGGTCGCGCTCGGCCCAGCGGTTGGCGGCCGGCGGTCCGTCACCCGCGGGGACGGGCTGGGGCAGCGCGGCGTCGGGCAGGCCGGCCGCCGACTGCAGCGCCGCGAACCAGGTGTCGACGTGGCGCCGGGTCGACCGGCCCCCGAAGACGGGGAGCTCCAGCAGGTCGGCGGCGCTCGCGGGGGACGCCGCTACGGCTCCCACGATGGCGGAGTCGGGCAGGATGCGACCGGGCGCGGTGTCGCGCCGGCGCGCCATCGCATCGCGCACCTCCCACATCGCCCGCACCGCGGCCAGCTGGCGGCGGGTGCGCAGCCGGTGCATGCCGGACGTGCGCCGCCAGGGGTCGACGCGGGGCGGCGGCGCCGGCGCCAGCCGCACGGCCTCGAACTCCTCGTGGGCCCAGGCGAGCTTGCCCTGCGCCTCGAGGACCGCCTCGATCTCGTCGCGCAGCTCGACGAGCACCTCGACGTCGAGGGCGGCGTAGACCAGCCACGACTCCGGCAGCGGTCGGGTCGACCAGTCGGCCGCGGAGTGGCCCTTCTCCAGGCGCAGGCCCAGCACGTTCTCGACCATCGCGCCGAGCCCGACGCGCTCGAGGCCGGCCAGCCGCCCGCCGAGCTCGGTGTCGAACACGCTGCTCGGGACCATGCCGACCTCGGCCAGGCAGGCGAGGTCCTGGCTGGCGGCGTGCAGCACCCACTCGACGTCCCGGAGCGCCTCGGACAGCGCAGACAGGTCGGGGCAGGCGATCGGGTCGATGAGCGCGGTGCCGGCGCCGGCCCGGCGCAGCTGCACGAGGTAGGCGCGCTGGGAGTAGCGGTAGCCCGAGGCCCGCTCGGCGTCGACCGCCACCGGCCCGGTGCCCGCCGCGAAGCGCGCGACCACCTCGGCGAGCGCCTCGGCGGTCTCGACCACCGGCGGCACGCCGTCGTGGGGCGTCAGCAGGGGGGTGGGCCCGGGCCCGGCGGGCGGCGCGTCCTCGGCCGGCGGGCCGGCGTCCGCGACGTCGACGCCGCCTGGGGGAGAGGCGGGACGGGTCGAGGTCACGGCGGCGATCGTACGGTCACCCCTGCTGCGCGCGGCGCGGCACGCCGGGGACCGCGCGGGCTCCGGTACCGGGTCGGCGCCCCCGCTGCCGCACCCGTTGCCGAGGCCACGACGGGCGGGAGCGCCGCGCCGGGGGTTGCATCGGTGGACCCGGGGGACCGACCCCCGCGAGACCCGCAGGAGGAGCCATGGCCAGCGTCCCACCCGGCAGGGCCCCCGCCCTGCTGCCCGCCGCCGGCCGCGGCGCCCTGGCGGGCCTGGTCGGCGTCGCCGCGATGACCCTCGGCGAGAAGGCCGAGCAGGCCCTGACGCACCGGCCCGACTCCTACGTCCCGGCCCGGACCCTGCTCACCCTGCTGGGGCGCTCGCCCTCCGACCACGACCGGCCGGTGGTCTGGAACCACGCGATGCACTGGGGCACCGGGGCGGTGCTGGGGGCGCTGCGCGGCGTCTGGGCCGCCGTCGGGCTGCGCGGCCCCACGGCGCACCTGGCCCACGCGGTCGTGCGGCTGTCCACCGACCAGACCCTCGAGAACGCGACGGGCGTGGGCGCCCCGCCGATGCTCTGGCCCCGCGACGAGCACCTCGTCGACCTCGCGCACAAGGCCGTGTACGCGGTCGTCACCGGGCTGGTGGCCGAGCGGCTCGTCGCCCCGGACCTGCAGTCGCGCCGCGGCACGACCAGCCACTGACGTGCCGGCCCCCGACCGCACCCGCTCGCTGCGCGCCGGCCTGATGCTCGGCGTCGCCGGCATGGCCGCCGTCGACGAGGTCGTGTTCCACCAGCTGCTGGCGTGGCACGCCTTCTACGACCGGTCGACCCCCGACGTCGCCCTGCTGTCCGACGGTCTGTTGCAGACGGCCTACCTCGCCCTGCTCGTCGCCGGGTTCTTCGGCTACGCGGACCTGCGCCGTCGCGACGCCGTCGCCCGCCGCTCGCTGCTCGCCGCGCTCCTGACCGGCGCGGGGGCCTTCCAGCTGTTCGACGGGCTCGTCGACCACAAGGTGCTGCGCCTGCACCAGGTGCGGGCCGGCGTGCCGGACCTGCTGGCGTACGACCTGGCGTGGAACGGCGCCGCGCTCGCCCTGCTCGCGGTCGGGCTGCTGCTCGTCCGGCGCTCGCGCGACGAGGGTGCCCCGGCCCGCACGGACCGCTGAGGGCCGTGCTGCTCGCCCACGCCGGCGCACCGGCCGCGACCGGCCTCGCCTGGCTGGTGCCGCTGGTCGCGGCCGGGGTGCCCGCGCTGCTGTACCTGGCCGGCGTGCGCCGCGCGGGGCGGCCGTGGGGCCGCGGTCGCACGGCGTCGTTCCTCGGCGGCGCCGTGCTGCTCGGCGTCGCCCTGTCGCCGCCGGTCGAGGCGGCCGCGGCGGGGGCGACCGGCCACGTGCTGCAGCACCTGCTGCTCGCCTCCGCGGCGCCGATCGCCCTGGTGCTCGGCGCACCGGTGTCGCTGCTGCTGTCGGCGATGCCCGTGGCGGCGCGGCGCCCGGCCGCGGCCGTGCTGCGCGCCCGGTCGGTGCACGTGCTGTCGCACCCGGTGGTCGCCGCCGCGCTCAGCACCGGCGGGCTGTACGCGCTGCACCTGACGCCGCTGTACGCGCTGAGCAGCTCCTCGGCGGCGGTCCACGGGCTGGTGCACGGGCACCTGCTGCTGGCCGGGTCGCTGTACGCCTGGTCGATCGCCGGGCCGGACCCGGCGCCTCGCCGGCCGGGGACGGCGTTTCGGGTCGGCGTGCTGGTCGCCGCCGGCGGCGCGCACGCCCTGCTGGCCAAGCTGCTGTACGCCCGCGCCCCGGCCTGGCCGCCGGGCAGCGGGCACGGCGTCGCCGAGCTCCAGCAGGCGGCGCAGTGGATGTACTACGGCGGCTCGGTGGCCGACGCGGTGCTGCTCACCGCGCTGTTCGCCGCGGCCCACCGCCGGAGCGGGCGCGCCCTGTCGCGCAGGCGCGCGCCGGTCCCGGCGGTGGCGGCGGGGGTCAGCGGATGACGCCGGCCCGCATGGCGAGCGCGACCATCTCCGCACGGTCGCCGGTGCCGAGCTTGCGGGCGATGCGGGCGAGGTGGCTCTTGACCGTCAGCGCCGACAGGCCGAGCTGCTCGCCGATCTGCTTGTTGCTCTGGCCGTCGGAGACCAGCCGCAGGACCTCGACCTCGCGGCCGGACAGCTCGGAGACCCCGCTGTCGGAGGGCGTGCTGCGCAGGCCGGCGGCGAGCAGCGAGGCCACCGACGGGTCGGCGTACACGCCCCCGGACAGCACGCGCCGGACGCCGTCGGTGACGACGACGGGCGAGGCGGTCTTGAGCAGGTAGCCCTGGGCACCGGCCACGAACGCGGCGCGCACGGCGTGCGGGTCGTCGGAGGCGGACAGCACGACCAGGCGCGTCCAGCCGGCGGCGCGCAGGTGGGCCAGCAGGTCCAGGCCGGACCCGTCGGGCAGGCCCAGGTCGAGCACGCACAGCTCACGGGGGCCGGACGAGTGGGCCCGGGCGCGGGCCTCGCCGATCGTGGCCGCCTCGACGACCTCCCGGGCACCCATGGCCCTGAGCCGCTGCACCATCGACTCCCGCACGAGCGGGTGGTCGTCCACCACCATCGCCGTGAAGCCGGTGCTGTCGGGACCGGCCTGCGCCGGTATGCGGTCGAGCGAGCTGTCCAGGCCGGCTGCCACGGTGTCCTCCACGGTCGTCGGGGCTCCGTCCTGGGGCCCTCTGCGATGAGGGATCGGTCTGGCCACGACCACCTGTAGCGGACGGGTGGCGCTTCGCCCGTCCGGGTGGGCCCCGTCGGGCGGGCCGTCCCGGATGCTCCCCCGGGCGGCGCACCCGCGCTGCTCCATCCGGGTGCACGTGCGCGGGACCGCTCAGCACAGGGTGCACCGGTGCCGATGGACGTGAGGCACCTACCAGGAGGAGTCCGCCCATGAGCCCCCGTCGTCCCGCCCCCGCCCTGCTGCTCGCCGCGCTGTCCGGCCTCGCCCTCTGGACGACGGGAGCCGGCGAGACCGCGCCCGTCCCCGTGGCGGCGCACAGCTGGTCGGCCACCACGACCGCGCCCGCGGTCGTGCCCGCCCGCGCGCACAGCTGGCGCACGCCGACCGTCGCCCCGGCGGCGCACAGCTGGTCGGCGGTGGAGGCCCGCGCGCACAGCTGGCGCACGCCGACCGTCGCCCCGGCGGCGCACAGCTGGTCGGCGGTGGAGGCCCGCGCGCACAGCTGGCGCACGCCGACCGTCGCCCCGGCGGCGCACAGCTGGTCGGCGGTGGAGGCCCGGGCGCACAGCTGGCGCACGCCGACCGTCGCCCCGGCGGCGCACAGCTGGTCGGCGGTGGAGGCCCGGGCGCACAGCTGGCGCACGCCGACCGTCGCCCCGGCGGCGCACAGCTGGTCCGCGGTGGAGGCCCGGGCGCACAGCTGGTCGCAGCCCGACCTGGTCCTGGTCCTGTGACCGCCGCCGGCCGCGTGCGGCTGGCGGCCACCACCTGTCTGGCGGCGGCCCTCGCCGCGGTCGTCCTCGGCGGCTGGGGGTCACCGGCCTGGTGGGCCCTGCCCGCGCTCGCCGCCGGTGTCGCCGTCAGCGAGCTGGCCGTCGTGCACCTGCAGATCGGCCGGCAGGGCTGGACGTTCTCGCTCACCGAGTCGGTCCTCGGCGCCGCGCTGGTCTGCGCGGTCGGCGGCTGGGTCGCCGTCGCGGTCGCGGTCGGCGTCCTCGTCGCCCAGCGCGTACGGGCCCAGCCGGCGCTCAAGCTGCAGTACAACGTCGCGCAGTTCGCCCTGGCCGCCGCGCTCGGCCAGCTGGTGGCGGGCGCGGTCGGCGGCGGTGTGCGGGGCGCGGTCGCCGGCATGGCGGTGTTCTGGGTCCTCAACTACGCCCTCGTCGTGCTCGTCGTGACCCTCACGTCGCACTCCCCGGTGCGGGCGATGGTCGGCTCGAGCGCGCTGGCCTCGGCGCTGCACACGTCGGCGAACTCCTCCGTCGGCCTGCTGGCCGCGCACCTCGCGGTGGAGGCGCCGGTCGGGCTGCTCGGGCTGCTCGTCCCGCTCGTGCTGCTGTGGAGCTCCTACGACGAGCAGGCGCGCCGCAGCGGGGAGGCCCGGCTGTTCGCCGAGCTGGCCCGCGGCCAGGAGCGCGCCCGCGGCCGGTCCACCGACGTGTCGGCGCAGGTCGTGCTCACCGCGGCCGCCCGGCTGTTCGGCGGCGCGGACGTCGAGATGGTGCTGCGCGCCCCCGAGGGCCCGGTCCTCTACGTCGGGGACGAGGAGGACGTCGCCCACCGCGCGCGCGTCGACCAGGACGCCTTCGACGAGCCGTGGGTGCTGCGCGCCCTCGGCGAGCGCGGGGTCTCCGCCGGGCTCGAGGGCGACCGTCCCTGGTGCTCGGCCGTGCTCGGCGACCCCGACGCGCCGCTCGCGGTCCTCGTCGCCCGCCGGCCGGCCGGGGCCGCGCCCTTCGGGCGGCACGACCAGGAGCTCGCCCAGGTCCTCGCCGGCCAGGCGCAGGCGTGGCTGTCGGTGTCGGAGCTGTCGGCCCGGCACGCGGCGGTGGCCGAGCAGGCCGCGGCCGCGGGCGGCGCCGCCCGCGCCCTCGGCGACCTCGGCGCCCAGACCACCCCCACCCTGACCGTGCTGCGGGAGAGCGCCGCACGGCTCGCCCGGCTCGCCGACGGCGCCGAGTCGGTGGACGCGATCGTCGACGAGCTCCACCTCGTCGAGCGCGCGGTCGCCTCCCTGCTCGGCGCGGTCGCGCTGGCGGCCGAGCCCGACCTGCTGTCCGCGTCGCCGGACGCCGGCGTCGACCCCGCGCCGCGCCGCGCCGCCGAGGACTGGACGACGACCGGGGTCCTCGCATGAGCCGCGGCGCGCCGCTCGCGGTGTGGGCGGGCGCGCTGACGACCGGCGCCGTCGGGGCGTCGCTGCTCACCACGTACGCGGTGCTCGTGCAGCGCGGGCCGCTCGACGTGCTCTCGCTCGAGGCGCTCGCCGCGGGCGCCGGGGCCGGCCTGCTCGTCGCCCTCGTCGTCGTGCTCGCCGCTGCCCGGCTCGCCACCGGCCTGCGCGCCCTGCGCGCCGAGGCGGTGCAGCGGCTGCAGGACCCGTCCAGCCCGGTGGCCCCGGTGGAGCACCGCCGTCCGACCACGGCCGGCACGAGCGAGCTCGTCCAGCTCGGCGCGGTCCTCGAGGCGCTGCACCTGCGGGTCCGCCTCGGCGACTCGGTGGGCGAGCAGCACCGGCGCGACGCCGAGACGGCCGGCGCCGGCGTGTTCGAGCTGCTGTCGGGCCTGGTCGCCGCCGAGGAGGCGGCCCGCGGCCAGCTCGCGGCCGAGCTGCACGACACCGTCGCCCAGTCGCTCGCGGTCGCCCGCAGCCTGCTGCACGGCGCGCCCTCCGCCCCGGAGGAGCTGGCACGCGTCGCCGACCACGTCGAGGACGCCGAGGAGCAGGTGCGGGCGGTGATGGCGCGCACCCGCCCGCCGGCCCTGCGCGACGGCGACCTGGCCTCGGCCGTCGACAACCTGCGGCGCGACCTCGCCGCGCGGTACGGGCTCGAGGTCGGCCTGAGCTGGCCGCAGGAGGCCTACCCGCTGCCCCTGGCGACCGCGGTCACCGTCTACCGCTTCTTCCAGGAGGCGCTGCTCAACGTCGTCAAGCACGCCGACGTCGACGACGCGCACGCCGAGCTGCTCGTCGAGCAGGACGCCGTCGTCGCGCGGGTCGTCGACGCGGGCCCCGGCTTCGAGCCCGACCAGGTGCGCCCCGAGAAGGGCCGGCACGTCGGCCTCGGGCTGCTGCGCGAGCGGGCCCGGCTGTCCGGCGGCTCCCTCGAGGTCTCCTGCGGGACGTACGGCGGCACCACCCTCACGCTGCGGCTGCCCCGCCCGGTCGCTGCCGCTCCCGACACCGCGGGTCGCGTGCTGCCCTTCCCGGCGCCGGTCGCGCGGCCCGAGGCCCCGCTGCGCAGCGCGGGCTAGCTCCCGCTGCGCTGCCGCAGGGCCGTGACCCCGGGAGGCGGCAGACCGGCGGTCGAGCGCACCAGGTCGCACCACGCCAGCAGGTGCCCGCCCAGGTCCAGGCCGTCCTCGCCCGGGACCGGCGTCCAGCTCGCGCGCACCTCCACCTCGCTCACGTCCTCGGCCTCCTCGATCTGGCCGAAGCGCGTCGAGACGGTCCGCGTGACCGTGCCGCCCGCGGCGGTGTGGCCGGCGCCGCGGCCCTCCAGCGCCTCGAGCAGCCAGGACCAGCCGACGTGCGCCAGCGCCGGGTCCGCCGCCATCTCCGCGTCGACCTGCGCCTCCACGAAGGCGATCACGCGGGTGTCGCCGTGCCACCCGTCCTGCCCGGCGGGGTCGTGGAGCACGACGAAGCGGCCGCTCGCGACCTCCTCGTCGTCGCGCACCACCTCGGCTGCCACCGCCACCGACCAGGGCGCCATGCGCTTGGGGGTGGGCACCAGGCGCAGCGACAGCCCGTCGCCGGCGCCGGGCCCCTGCTCGCCGTCCGGCCCGGCCGCGCCGTCGAGGACGGCGTGCAGCGACCGCAGACCGGAGGCGAACGCCTCCGGCACGGCCGCGGGCCCGAGGTGCACGGTCATGGGCGGAGGGTAGGGCGGTCGGCCGGGCCGGCGTGGCACCTACGATCACCGCGTGTCGGCCGCGCTCGCCCTGCTGGCGAGCCTGCTGTGGGGGACCGCCGACTTCTTCGGCGGCACCGCCAGCCGGCACGCCCCCGTCGGCAGCGTCCTGGGGCTGTCGCAGCTCACCGCCCTGCTCGCCCTGGTGCCGGTCGCGCTGCTGACGGGCGAGCTCGGCGCCGACCGCGGGTACGTCGTGCCGGGCATCGCCGCCGGCCTGCTGGGCGTCGGCGCCCTGGGCGCCTTCTACCGGGCGCTGGCCACCGGGACGATGGGCGTCGTGGCCCCGGTCGCCGCCCTCGGCGTCGTCGTGCCCGTCGTCGTGGGCCTGGTGTCCGGCGAGAGCCCGACCGGCCTGCAGCTCGCGGGCATCGCCGTGGCGGTCGCCGGCGTGGTGCTGGCCAGCGGGCCCGAGCTGCGCGGCCGGGCGGGGGCCGCGCCGCTGGTGCTGGCGCTGCTGGCCGCGGTCGGGTTCGGCGCGGTGCTGGTGCTCATCGCGCAGGGGGCGCGCTCGAGCGTCGTCATGACGCTGCTGACCATGCGCCTGTCGGCGGTCCTGCTGCTCACCGGGCTGCTGCTCGCGACCGCGTCCCGCCGGGGCCTCGACCTCGGCGTGCCGCGCTCCGCGCTGCCGCTGATCGCCGCCGTCGGCCTCGGCGACGTGCTGGCCAACGGCGCCTTCGCGCTGGCGTCGGAGACCGAGGGCGCGCTGGTCAGCGTGACCGCCGTGCTGGCCTCGCTGTACCCGGTCGTCACGGTCCTGCTGGCCCGCCAGGTGCACGGCGAGCGGCTGCGGGCGGTGCAGGTCGCCGGCGTCGCGGGGGCGCTCGGCGGGGTGGCGCTGCTGGCCGGCGGCTGAACCGGGCCAGGCAGGTCAGGCGGCGCGGACCTCGAGCAGCACCTCGGCGTCGCTGACCAGCATGCCGAGGACGACGGCGTGGCCGCAGTCGACGCACGCCAGGTCGAGGCAGTCCTCGCCGTGGCCGTCCTCGCACGGGGGCACCTCGAAGAACATCTCGCCCCCGCAGGGGGCGCACCAGCGCAGGGTCCCGGACATCGCGACCACCTCCTCGCAGCGGACAGTGCCACGCAGGTCCGACATTCCTGCAGAGGCGCGCCGCGGGGGCGTCGTGGCAGGCTCGTGCGCGATGACCACCGCCGCTGACGTCCGGGCCCGCACGGCCGACTCCGCCTTCGTCCGGGCCTGCCGGCGCCAGCCCGTGCCCCACACGCCGGTGTGGTTCATGCGCCAGGCGGGCCGGGCCCTGCCGGAGTACCGCAAGCTGCGCGAGGGCACCGCGATGCTCGACGCCTGCGCCCGCCCCGACATGATCACCGAGATCACGCTGCAGCCGGTGCGCCGCTTCGGCACCGACGCCGCGATCTACTTCTCCGACATCGTGGTGCCGCTCAAGGCGGTCGGCGTCGACCTCGACATCGTGCCCGGGGTCGGCCCGGTCGTGGCCGCGCCGGTGCGCACGCGGGCCGACCTCGACCGGCTGCCCGAGCTGGGCCCGGAGCACGTCCCGTACGTGACCGAGGCGGTCCAGGCGCTGGTCGCCGAGCTGGGGGCGACGCCGCTGATCGGCTTCGCGGGGGCGCCGTTCACCCTGGCGAGCTACCTGGTCGAGGGCGGGCCCAGCAAGAACCACGCCGCGACCAAGGCCCTCATGCACACCGACCCGCAGCTGTGGACGGACCTGCTCGACCGGCTCGCGACGATCACGCTGGCCTTCCTGCGGGTGCAGATCGACGCGGGGGCGAGCGCGGTCCAGCTGTTCGACTCGTGGGTGGGGGCGCTGCCCGCCGCCGACTACCGCGCCTACGTGCAGCCGCACTCCGCGCGGGTGCTGGCGGGCGTCGCCGACGTGCCCCGCATCCACTTCGGGGTCGGCACCGGCGAGCTGCTGCACGACATGGGCGAGGCGGGCGCCGACGTCGTCGGCGTCGACTGGCGCACCCCGCTCGACGTCGCGGCGGAGCGCATCGGCCCGGGCCGGGCCGTGCAGGGCAACCTCGACCCGACGATGGTGTTCGCGCCGACCGCGGTGGTGCGCGAGCAGACCGAGCGGATCCTCGCCGAGGGGCGCCGGTGCGAGGGCCACGTGTTCAACCTGGGCCACGGCGTGCTGCCCGAGACCGACCCGGACGCCCTCGCCCGCGTCGTCGACCACGTCCACGAGGCCAGCGCGCGGTAGGTCGTCCGGGGCTCACGGCTGCTGCGGCCGGGCCTCCCCGCGCAGGGTCCGCGCGCAGAGCGCCGCCGCGACGGCCAGCACGGCCGCGGTGACGGCGAGCGCCAGCCGGGTCGAGGTCACGTAGGACTGCGAGAACAGCGCGGGCAGCCGCACGAGCAGCAGCAGCGGGATCTCGCCGGCCGCCGCGGCGACGACGTCCCGCGGCGCCCCGCCGGACAGCAGGACGTCGACCACCTCCTGCGCCGCCGCCGGCGGCGCCCCCTGCTCGGTCAGCCGGGCGACCGCGTCGGCGCCGAGCCGCGACACCACCAGCGCCCCGAGGCCGGCGACGGCGACGACGCCGCCGAGCTCGCGGGCGACGCCGACCAGCGCCCCCGCCAGGCCGGACCGGGCGTCCCCGAGCGCGGCGAGCGAGGAGGTCACGACCGGCGCGAGCGTGAGGCCGAGCCCCGCGCCGCTGACGGCGAGCAGCAGGCCCAGCGGCGCCGCGCCGGTGTCGACCCGCAGCACGGCGGCGAGGCCGAGCGCGCCCGCGGCGGCCACCAGCAGGCCCGCCACGACGGGGGAGCGCGGGCCCCGGGCCGCCGACCAGCGGGCCGCGAGCGGGGCGGCGACGACGAGCGCGACCGTGAGCGGCAGCAGGCGCAGCGCGGTCGGCAGCGCCTCGCGGGCCTGCACGAGCTGCAGGTGGAGGCTGAGGAACACGAGCAGGACGAACACCGCGAGGCTGGCGGCGAAGGCGCTGACCGCCGCGCCGGTGACCCTGCGGTCGCGCAGCAGGCCGCGCGGCAGCACCGGGTCGGCGGTGCGCCGCTCGACGACCACCAGGACCGCGGCGGCGCCGGCCGCGAGCGCGAGGGCCGCCAGCGCCGGAGCGCCGAGGCCGTCGCGGCCGAGCAGGACCACGCCGTACGCGGCGGCGCCGAGCGCGAGCGCGGTCAGCAGCTGGCCCGGCACGTCCAGCCGGCGCCCCGGTGCCGGCGGCTGCTCCGGCGCGCCCAGCACGGCGAGTGCGACGAGCAGGCCCAGGGGCAGGTTGACCCAGAACACCGCCGGCCAGCCCGAGGCCGCCACGAGGAGCCCGCCGACCAGCGGCCCGGCCACCAGGGCCAGCGCCCCGGCGGCCGCCCAGGCCCCGACCGCCCGCGCCCGCTCCCGGCCCTCGGGGTAGGCGCCCGCCAGCACGGCGAGCGACCCGGGCAGCACGAGCGCCGCGCCCACGCCCTGCACGGCGCGCATCGCGATGAGCACCGGGACGCTCCCGGCCAGCGCGCAGCCCGCCGACGCCGCCGTGAACACCGCCAGGCCGGCGAGCAGCGTGCGCCGCCGCCCGAGCACGTCCACCAGCGTGCCGCCGGTGAGCAGCAGGGCCGCCAGGGCGACCGTGTACGCGGTGACGGTGCCCTGCAGGCCGGCGATGCCGCCGCCTAGGTCGCGCTGCACGTCCCGCAGGGCCACCGCGACGACGGTGTTGTCCAGCGTGGTGGTGAAGGCGGCCAGGCAGGCGCCTGCGAGCAGCAGCCGGGCGCGGGCGGGGGGAGGGGGCACGGGCGCATCGTGCCGCGCCGCCCCCGCTCACCGGGCGGGGCGCGCGGTGCCGTCGTCGGGACGGTGGGGACCCGGCGCCCGGCCTATCGTCGGGAGGTGGACGCCCTGCAGCCCGTCGGACCCGCCCCGACGGTGGCCGTGGTCGGCGGCGGGGTCGCCGGGCTCGCGGCCGCGCTCGAGGTCTCCCGGCTGCGCCCGGACGCGCGGGTCGTGGTGCTGGAGGCCGGCGCGCGGCTCGGCGGCAAGGTCGCGGTGAGCGAGGTCGGCGGCCTGCCGGTCGACGAGGGCGCCGACAGCATGCTCGCCCGGGTCCCGGACGGCGTCGCGCTCGCCCGGGACGCCGGGCTCGGCGACGAGCTGGTCAGTCCCGCCGCCGGGCAGGCCGGCCTGTGGACCCGCGGCCGGCTGCGGCCCCTCCCGTCGGGCACCGTGATGGGCGTCCCGGGCGACCTCGAGGCGCTGGCCCGCAGCGACGTGCTGAGCGCGCGCGGGCTCGCGCGGGTGCTGCGGGACCTGGTGCAGCCCGGCAGCGCCACGACCGAGGACGTCGCGGTCGGCGACCTCGTCGGCCGGCGGCTCGGCCGCGAGGTGGTCGAGCGGCTCGTCGACCCGCTGCTCGGCGGCGTGTACGCGGGACGGGCCGACCGGCTGAGCCTGCACGCGACGCTCCCGCAGCTGGCCGGGCCGGTCTCGCGCTCGCGCAGCCTGCTGCTGGCGACCCGGTCCGCCCGGTCGTCGGGGGTCCCGTACACCGGCCCGCTGTTCCGCGGCCTGCCCGGCGGCCTCGGCCGGCTCCCGGCGGCCGTGGCGGCGGCGAGCGGCGCGCAGCTGCGGCTGGGCACGACCGTGCGCGGCCTGGCCCGCACGCCGGGCGGCTGGCGCCTGGAGCTGGGCTCCCGCGCCGCACCCGGGCACCTGGACGCCGACGCCGTGGTGCTCGCCGTGCCGGCGGCGCCGGCGGCACGCCTGCTGGCCGGGCTGGTGCCGGCGGCGGCCGCCGAGCTGGCCGCCCTCGAGTACGCCAGCGTCGGCATCGTGACGCTCGTCCTGGACGGACCGCCGCCGGGCCTGGGCAGCGGCTACCTCGTGCCGGCCGTGGAGGGACGCACGACCAAGGCCGTCACGTTCACCAGCCGCAAGTGGGCGCACTACCCGCGCGACGTGTCCGTGGTGCGGGCGAGCATCGGCCGGCACGGCGAGCCGGCGGACCTGCAGCGCGACGACGCCGAGCTCGTGGCGGTCGTCCTCGACGAGCTCGCGCAGGCGGTCGGACCCGTCGGCCGGGTGCTCGACACCCGCGTCGTGCGCTGGGGCGGCGGGCTGCCGCAGTACGCCGTCGGCCACCTCGACCGGGTGCGCCGGGTCCGGGCCGCCGTCGCCGGGCTGCCCGGCCTCGCCGTCGCCGGCGCGGCGTACGACGGCGTCGGCGTGCCGGCCTGCGCCCGCAGCGGCCGCGCGGCGGCGCGGGCGGTCTGCGCGCAACAATAGAGCCATGACCGACACCCGGCCTGAGGCGACCAAGGCCCGCGAGCTCAACGACCAGCTGCTCTACACGATGTACGCCGTCTTCACAGCGACCACTCGGCTGCCGGAGGACCGCACGGCCCTGGCCTCCGAGACGCAGGCGTTCCTCGACGCGGCGCTGGAGAAGGACGTCTACACGCGCGGGACGTACGACGTCGCGGGGTTCAAGGGCGATGCCGAGCTGCTGGTGTGGTGGACCTGCCCCGACGTCGACGTGCTCCAGGACACCTACAACCGGTTCCGGCAGACCGGCCTGGGCCGCCACCTGGCGCCGGTCTGGTCCAGCGTCGGGATCCACCGGCCCGCGGAATTCAACCGCAACCACATCCCGGCGTACGTCCGCCGCGAGGACCCCCGCACCTACGTCTGCGTGTACCCCTTCAACCGCTCGCTCGAGTGGTACCTGCTGCCGGACTACGAGCGCAAGGGCATGCTCAGCGAGCACGGGATCATGGGCCGCGAGTACGAGGACGTGCGCGCCAACACGGTCGCGGCCTTCGGGCTCGGCGACTACGAGTGGCTGCTGGCCTTCGAGGCCGACGAGATGCACCGCATCACCGACTGCCTGCGCGCGCTGCGCACCTCGCGCGCCCGCCTGCACACCAAGCTCGAGACGCCGTTCTACAGCGGGATCCGCAAGAGCGTGGCCGACGTGGTAGCCGGCCTGCCGTAGCGGCCCGTCAGGCGGGCCCCGTCACGGGGTCGGCGCGACGAGGAAGGCCGACGTGTCGTAGTAGCTGGCGAAGCGGACGACCTTGCCGTCGTCGTCGTGCTCGAGCAGGGACACGCCGGTGTAGCTGATCTCCCGCTCGCTGCGCAGGTGTCCCGTGCTGACCCACTCGAGCTCCGACAGGCTGCCGGCGTCGACGAGCCGGTCGAAGCGGGAGCTGATGTCGCCGAACTGGTCGAGGTAGGCCTGCCAGTAGCGGCGCGCGCCGTCCAGGCCGTCCTCGTGCTTGCCGGTCTCCGGGCGCAGCAGGAGGGTGTCCTCGCAGAACTGGGCCAGGAACGGCTCGAGGTCCCGGTCGCTCTCCAGTCGCTGCAGGGCCTGGGCGAACTGCTCGGCTCGGCTCATCGTCGTCTCCTCGGTCCTGCGCACCGCCGCACGCACGTCCGCGGCCGCTCTGGCCGCCACGTCCCCCGCCCTGCCCGTGCGGGCACGGCCGACACGGGTGAGCCCGGCCCGACCTGCCCGGAGTGCCTGCCGCAGCCCGGGCGGTCGCACTACGGTCGACCGGTGAGCCGGATCACCACCACCAGCGTCGCGTCCGTGTACCCGCACTACGTCACCAAGCTCGAGAAGAAGGGCCGTACCGAGGCCGAGCTGCACCAGGTCGTCGAGTGGCTCACCGGCTTCGACGCGGCCGCCCTCGGCGCGCACCTGGCCGCCGGCACCACCTTCGCGGACTTCTTCGCCGCGGCGCAGCTCAACCCGCACGTCTCGTCGATCACCGGGAGCGTCTGCGGCGTGCGCGTCCAGGACGTCGAGGACCCGCTGATGCAGAAGATCCGCTACCTCGACAAGCTCGTCGACGAGCTGGCTCGCGGCAGGCCGATGAACAAGGTCCTGCGGGCCTCCTGACGTGCGGCGCGGAGCGCACCCGGAGCCGGCGACGGTCCCGTCCGGCTCCGGGTGAGGAGCGGGCCCGCGGGCCCCGGAGCGCTACGGCTGCGCCGGCTCCAGCGTCAGGCTGACGCTGTTCATGCAGTAGCGGTCGCCGGTGGGCGTCTGCGGCGCGTCCTCGAAGACGTGCCCCAGGTGCGAGCCGCAGCTGCTGCAGCGGACCTCGACGCGCTTCATGCCCAGGCTGCGGTCCTCGATGAGCTCGACGTTGTCCTGCGCGCTGGGCGCGTAGAAGCTCGGCCAGCCGCAGTGCGAGTCGAACTTGGTCTCGGAGCGGAACAGCTCGTGCCCGCAGGCGCGGCAGCTGTAGACCCCCTCGGTGCGGGTGTCGTTGTACTCGCCGGTGAACGGGCGCTCGGTCCCGGCCTGGCGCAGGACGGCGTACTCCTCGCGGGACAGCTCCTGGCGCCACTGCTCGTCGGTCTTCTGCACGGGATAGGTCATGCCCACCTCAGCGCCCTGCCGCGGCAGGGTGTTCCGCGCCTAGCCCGGATCTTTCGTGATCTTGCCGGCCACGGTTCCGTCGGGCGCTGCTGGCCGGTGCGGGGCTGATTCTGCACCCAGGGTGTGACAGGTCGACCGATGTCGCTCGGGTGGGCGCCGGTTCC
>JAABUN010001062.1_pt1 | contig 65248 bp, 61 predicted proteins | sample 5559311 | NCBI WGS metagenome assembly JAABUN01 (sample SAMN10711877, study PRJNA513370) | rock metagenome | isolation source: Antarctica rocks | place: Antarctica: Victoria Land, Siegfried Peak sud
TCGCCATGATCGCGCTCGCCTCGGTTTTTGTACGTTTCCGTGACAATCCGGTTATCGGCGGGTTTATGCGGGGGGTGCGCCCTATCGTGATCGCGCTTTTGGCGCTGGTCGTTTACGAGTTTATTCCGAGCGCCTTCGGCAACCCGCCGCAGTGGTTGGGCAACTGGGCGCTCTGGCTGCTGGCGATTGCCGCGTTCGCGTTGTCGGTGCGGTTTCACGTCCATCCGGCGCTGCTGATTGTCGCCGGGGGCGCGCTCGGCGTCGCCTTTTTTCGCTGATGGAACCTTACAGCAAACCTATGGCGGCAGCGGCGCTTATCCAGAATGACGCGGGCGCTCCCCTTATCGTCGAACCCAACTACCGTAAAGGCTGGCTGTTGCCGGGCGGCATGGTGGAACTTGACGAATCGCCTAAACAGGCGTGCCGGCGTGAAATCAAAGAAGAAGTGGGGCTCGAGCTTCAGGTAGGTCGCTTGCTTTGCGTGGACAATCAGAGTGTGGAGGATCACAACGATCAACACGGGGTTGAGAGCTTGAAATTTCTTTTTGACGGAGGAGTGGTCACGCGGGCGCAGACAGCCTCTATCGTCCTCCAAGAAGACGAGTTGAATGCTCACGCCTTTGTGTCTCACGCTGAAGCTTTAAGAAAACTGAGCCGTGCTCTAAGTCGCCGCACGCGGCACGCCCTGGCAGCCCAGCGGACTGGCCAGACGTTCTATCTCGAGAATCAAGCACTTTACTGAGGAGCCCAGTATGAGAAAACCTGTGTTCACCTACGATTTTCCCTATCCCTCACAGCGGATGCCGGTGCTCGCCAAAAACGTGGTGGCGACCTCGCAACCGCTAGCCGCGCAAGCCGGTCTGGAGATGCTCTACCGGGGCGGCAACGCCGTAGACGCCGCGGTCGCCACGGCCATCGCCCTCACCGTCGTCGAACCGACATCAAACGGGATCGGTTCGGACGCCTTTGCCATTCTCTGGAACGGTAAAACCTTACACGGTCTCAACGCCTCGGGGCGCTCACCGGCGGCCCTCACCCCGGAGCGGTTCGCAGGTCAGGACGCTATGCCTCTGCGCGGCCCGGACGCCGTAACGGTACCCGGCGCGGTGTCGGCGTGGGCGTCGCTCTCGGAGCGGTTCGGCAAACTGCCGTTCGAGACGCTTCACGGGCCTGCCGTTCGCTACGCCCGTGAAGGGTTTTTGGTCTCGCCTATCACGGCGGCGGCGTGGGCCTTTGCCGAAACGTCATTTGCCGACATCCCCGAATTTGGCAAGGCTTTTTTACCGAACGGGCGCGCGCCGAGACCGGGCGAACTCTTTCGTTTTCCAGAGCAGGCGCAGACTCTGGAGCGCATCGCCGAAACGAAAGGCGAGGCGTTTTACCGGGGCGACCTAGCCGAGACGATGGTGGCGCACCTGGGGGCAGCGGGCGGCCTGCTCAGTGAAGCCGATCTGGACACGCACCGCGCCGACTGGGTCGGGACGGTTTCGCAAGACTACCGGGGCGTTACGCTGCACGAAATTCCGCCGAACGGTCAGGGGCTGGCGGCGCTCCTAATGCTCGGGATTTTGGAGCATCACCCAGTCGCCGACTACGGCGTTGATTCGGCGGACAGTCTACACGTCCAGATCGAGGCCATGAAACTCGCCTTCGCCGACGCGCACCGCTACGTCGCCGACCCTGAGTTTATGAAGGTGACGCCAGGGGCGCTTTTGGACCCCGGCTACCTCGCCGAGCGCGCGGGGCTTATCGACATGAAGCGCGCCCAAAACCCCGGTTACGGCGTCCCGGAGCGCGGCGGCACCGTCTACCTGAGCACAGCGGACTCAAGCGGCATGATGGTCTCGCTGATTCAGTCGAACTACTACGGTTTCGGTTCGGGCGTGGTGGTACCGGGAGGTATCAGTATGCAAAACCGGGGGGCGGGGTTTACGCTCCAAAAGGGCCACCCGAACGAGGTAGCGGGCGGCAAACGTCCGTTTCACACCATTATCCCCGGCTTTTTGATGCAAGGCGGCCTGCCGCTGATGAGTTTCGGCGTGATGGGCGGGCCGATGCAACCGCAGGGCCACGCCCAGATGGTCGTGCGGCTACGCGACTACGGGCAAAACCCGCAGACTGCCTCCGACGCTCCGCGCTGGCGGGTGGTCGAGGGGTTGGAAGTCGCGGTCGAACAGGGCTTCGGGGCTGAGGTGCTGAGTGAACTCGGTGCTCGAGGCCACCAGCTCACCGAAACCGCGCCCGAAGCGAGCTTTTCGTTCGGCGGGGCGCAGCTCATCTACCGTTTGGAGGATGGCTACCTAGCCGCGTCGGACCACCGTAAAGACGGGCAGGCGGTCGGGTTTTGAAGCCGAAACGCGTTCGTGAAGGGTTTTGTGAACGTTGCGGGGAAGAGACGGCGGTGCGTTACCGCATTCAGGCGGACGGTTCACCCTGGCAGCTCGTCTGCCCAGCCTGCACCACACGGCTCAAAACTACGCACCCCGACTACCGTTACGGCGGTACCTGAAAGGCGCACAAACGGCATTAGTGACAGGTCAACGGGATAACAGTAGCCTGGGTCGGTCTGCGTTACCCTGACCCATGTCCGACCAAAACACCCATCCCACCCGCGCAGCTAAACAGGGCGATACCGTCCGCGTCCACTATAAAGGTACCCTCGACGACGGCAACGAGTTCGACAATTCGGCGGGGCGCGAACCGCTCGAGTTTCGCCTCGGTACCGGGCAGGTGATCTCCGGTTTCGAGCGCACCGTCGACGGAATGCAGCTCGGCGAAACCCGTACCGCCCGCCTCAACGCCGGAGACGCCTACGGCACGCACCGCGCCGAGTTGGTCGTTGAGTTGCCCAAAGAACAGTTTCCGGAGGACGCTGCGCCCGAAGCGGGGCAGCAGCTCGAGCTTCAGCAAGAGGACGGTCAGCGTATCCCCGTGGTTATCACCGCAGTCGAAGACGAAACCGTAACGCTCGACGCGAACCATCCGCTCGCCGGGGAAGCGTTGACGTTCGAGATCGAACTGGTCGAGATCGTCTAGGTTTCTCTAATACAATTGCAGGTCGCCTCGACCACGATCCCTGACAAGAAGACGCTAAAAACGCTAAATCCACCGTAACGCCCGGCATAGACTGCGCTGACAGAGTCTGCGACGATACCTCTGTGCAACCCACCGCAGACACCCGACCGACGATGAGCTACGCCCGCGCCAGGCTTTTTCTGGGGACGAGTTGCGTCGGGATGTGGGTCGTCCTGTCCGTCGTCGCCCTCGTTTTCGGATTACCGGGACAGCTCTCGAGCGACGCGGCGCTTACCGCAGGCGTCGGACAACTCGTCGGGATCGTTTTTCTCTACGCAACGCTCAGCGGCGCGTTCGACCTTTTCGGCGGCTACTTGCTGCCCAGAGAGTACGGCCGGTTTACACTTCCTCTGGGAAAGTTCATCGGACACTGGTTTCGTGGCGCGGCGCTGCACGGCGTAGCGCTGACGTGTATCGGCCTGTCCCTCCTTACAGCGGCGCGTATCGGCGGGTTCTGGCTGGCTCTGGGGGTTTACCTGGCGCTGAACGTGCTCCTCATCTATACGCAGCTCGCGCTCGCCCGCACCCTCGGCGGTCTGCGTTCGCGGGCGAACGGTGACGGGATGGAGGTTCTGGAGTCGCCCTATCCCCATCTGACCGGCGGCGTCGTCGGTTTGGGCAAGGGGCGTTTGGTAGTGCCTGAACACTGGCAAGAGACCTTTTCGCCCGGTACGCTAGCGGTTTTACTGGAGCGCAAACAAGGGCTCATCGCCAACGGTTCGCGCCTCGGGGGTCTGGCGCTAGCTTTCGGCTGGAACCTCGCCGGATTCATGCTCGCATACTTCGGGGCGGGGACGCTCGAGCACGTCGCCGGACTCGCAAGTTTTAGTCTGTGGTCGACGTTGTGGGCGTTTCTGGGTGTGCTGTTACTGCCGACCCCCTCGCGGTGGGGCGTTTTCGCCGGTGACGCGCTCGTCGCTGGGGAGCACCAGGCTCTACTGGCCCGCGCCATCGACCGACTCGACCGCGATCAGGACGACGAATCTACCCGCGCGGTGGGCGTTGAGACCCTGTTCCATTCGATTCCCTCAGCTGCGCGGCGAACCGACAAGTTGGGGAACCCAGGAGCGACGTGGGGACCGTGGCACGCCGCGCGGGTCGCGCTCTACTTGTCGTGGACGAACCTCAGCTGGATGTCGAGGGCGGTCCATTGCAATATCGGTCGGCCCGAGGTGTGGGTGTTGCTGCCTAGCGACTAAGGGCGTCGGTGGGGAGCTTTTTACCAACGGCAGTTCCAAAGAACACTGCACCATTTTTCTTTAAGATTTACCTCTCAAAACCTACAACGAACCATATCTCACAGACTGAGAATAGCGCGGGCCAGCTCTAGACGTGTTTAAGCTCAGAAGCTAAGCTGTAAGAAATTCGGTACCTGCTGACGCTCTGTAAATCAAGCCGCGCGGCGCAGCGAAACCGCCACGCACCCGCACAACTCGAGCCCCCCCACTACCTGCGGTACCACCAGACACCCACCGCACACCTCGACCTCGCCCGCGCCGCCACATGTGTCACAGCGGCGCGGTGTTTCGGCGGGTAGTCCGTCACGGCCCATAACGTCTAGGGCGAGCGTGTACCCGTCTCCCCCACACGTTTCGCAGGGTATGAGGGTTAATTCGGTGGTCATGGCGTCAGTCATGAGTCGGTGGTCTGGTCAACCATCTGCGGCGAGGCGCTTCATCGCGCGACCACAGCGGCTGCAACTTACCGAGACGCTGCGGAGCATCAGGCCGACCTCTGACCGACACTTCGGGCAGCGGTAACGAACCTCCGCCCCGAGCGCAGGGCCGGGCGGCGCTGAAACCACCGACATCAGAACCCGACCGCGCGCGGCGTCGGGGCGGTTTTGGGCGGGGAGCGTCTGGCAACGTTCCAGACCTCGAGCGCCTCGAGTTCGCTCAACTCGGAAAACGCGGCGACGCGGCGGCCCAGTACCCGGCCCGCCAGCTTGCGCTGCTCGGTCGGCAAAAAGCCGAGTTTCTCGAGTTCACGTTGCATGGCGTCGGCGCGCGCCTCTGAAAGCGTTGGGGGTGCAGACGTATTGGATGAAGGCGTCAGGTCGGCCTCAGCGGGGGTCTCGGCGGGCGCGTCTAGGAGTTTGGGCGCGCTCCGGACTGTGCGCTTTGGGGCCGACGCAGGGGCAGCCGCTGGTGAGCTGGGTGCAGGCGTGGGCGCAGGTACGGGTCTCGGCAAACTGTTTGTCGGCAAGCTGGGCGTTTCGGTGAGGCGGCGCGAAGCCTCGTCGTAACCGACCCATGTGGCGGGCAGGTCGTAAAGATAACGGCCCAGACCGAACTTGCTGCACGCCCGCTTAAACGCCTGCGCTTCGGCAGCTGTTCCCTGCGCCACCTTGTCGCCGCCGTCGAACTCCCCCGTAGAGGTGCGGGTGAGTTCACGTTCGCCGCCCGCGTCGTCCTCGAGTCGTACGCTCAGCTCGCACAACAAACGCGTTTCACCCCAGGGGATAAACCGGCACGACCAGTCCGCGCCCAGCACCTCGTTGAGGCGGTCTTCGTACACGCGTGGTTCGGCGTAGGCGAGGGCCTGCGCGCGCTTTTTGTCGCGGCTTACCGCCCCGGCTCGCCACGACACGGCGGCGGCGGGAAACGGTTCAGCCAGACGTGTACTCAGCTGTTGCCACGAAAGCGCCATCAGGCTGCCTGCGCGTAGACGGGGGCGTGCTCGGGCGCGGCGCGGCGCTCGCTGATCACGGCGTCCTCGAACTCGGAGGGGGCGTATTCGTGACGTTCGGCGTAGACGAACACGCCCTCGCCGCCCTCACGGTGACGCTGGCGGAGCGTTACGCCATACCCGTCTAGCAAGTACACGAGGCCGTAAAACTTGCGTACCGCGTCCTTGCGGACGAGGCCGATACAGAGCGGATGGCGGCTCGAGCCCACCTGCGCGGCGAGGTCGGCGGCGAGCACATCGACTTCGGGGCTGGCGGCGTCGTGGTGAAAAGCACTTGACAAAGCCCTAAAGGGAGAGACAGGATAGTTCATTAGTAATGCTCCTTCGTTGTCGCGTCTGAATGCGGGTCATACCTGGACTAGGTGGCGGTGGGAGGAATGTGAGGCTCGCAAATCTTGGCGGATGGCGCGGGCCTCACCCTTTGGTTGCAACATAGAGATTACAAGCTAGCAGTCTTCATACAGAGCTCCAATCAGGTCGCCGCGAACCAGACCGGCGTAGACGCCCTCGATATGCACCTCCTGGGCAGGGACGGCGAGCGTCGGATACTGCGGGTTGTGCGGGCGCAGGGCGATAACGGCGGGCTCGAGGCGGTCGACGTACTTTAAGGTGACTTCGCTGTTACCGACGCGTACGGCGCAGATTTCGCCGCTGCGTTGCGGCAGACCCTGCCGAAAGAGCACGATGTCACCGTCTTGAATAAGGTCGGCCATCGAATTACCGCTGACGCGTAGCGCGAACTGCTCGCGCGCGCCGCCCCGCGGCAAAAAACCCTCGGGCTCGAGCAGCGCCTCACTCAGCGGCCCTGCCGGGATGCTGCCCAATACCGGGACGCCGGTCGCTCTCAGGGGCAGCTCGAGGCGTGGCGACTGACCACGCCCCCGGCTCTCGAAAACCAAGAAACCTTTACGGTGGAGCGCCTCTAGGTGCTGGCGCAACGAGACGTAGTGGATTTTAAGCTCGCGGGCGAACATCGCCAAGTCCGGCGCTCTACCGGTACGCTCTTTGTGCTCACAGAGCCGGTCATAAACTTTTCGCTGCATCTTCGGAAGTTCGCTCATATCACCCTCTGGACGTTCTGGCTTCGTTGTTTACCGGCTTTGTTGTTTACCTAAGCAATTAAGGTACCTCAGTATAGGGGGGCGTCCGGGGTGTGTCAAGCAGCTGTGATGCACGGCTGCCGGGCATCTTTGGCGGTGGCTTCAGCCCGTGCGCCGATGACGCATTAGAATAAAGAGATGGGACTCGAGCGTGAACACAAGTGGCTGGTCGCGGCGTTTCCGGACGTGGCGGGGTTACACGCGGCGTTCGCGGCGGTGGGCGCAGAACTGCAAAACGCCGCCGAGCGTGAACAGCGCGACACCTATTTCGACACGTCCGGGCGGGAGCTTGGAGGCGTCGGCGCGGCCCTGCGCGTCCGGCGTTTCGGTAGCGAAGTCCTGGCCACCTACAAAGGCTCCGGCGTGGTCGCGGGCAGCCTGCACACGCGTGAGGAGATCGAGGAGCCGTTTACCGAACCGCCCGCCCTACCCCTCAGAAGCTGGCCCGAAGCCGTCGCTGAGAAACTGAACTCACTCGGGGTAGAAGCGGCTCAGCTCGAGCCCCTGCTGGACCTCTACACCACCCGCAGACGTTATCTGCTCTACAGTTCCGAACCCGGGTCCGGTGCTGCGCCGATAGCTGAACTCAGCTTCGACACGGTCAGAGCGGCCCACGGTGAGCGGCGCGTGACGTTTAGGGAACTCGAGCTCGAGGCCTACCCAGGCACCCCGGACAGGGTTTTGGCGCAACTCGGCGCGGTGCTGACCGACCTGGGCCTTACCCCGCACGCGAGCGACAAGCTCACCCACGCGCTCGGGTTACTGGGGCCGTGACGCTCTACCTGATCCGCCACACCTACGCCGGTGAGGGAAACCCTGAAAACCCGGACGACCACCTGCGCCCGCTCAGCCGCAAGGGGCAGCGGCTGGCCGAAACGCTCGCCCGCGCCCTCGTCTCGCTAGGTCTCCGTTTCGACCGCTTGTTCACCAGCCCCTACGCCCGCGCCACCGAAACCGCCACCCCGCTGACGCCACACGTCCGAAGTGGACGGCTCGAGCTGCTCACCGAGCTAACGGGCGAAGACTACGCCCTGCTTTTGGAAACCCTGCACAGTACCCTCAAAAGTGCCGATACCACCGTAGGTCTGGTCGGTCACGAGCCGTACCTGAGCGGTCTGATGAGCTATCTGCTCAGCGGCGACGCGGGGCGCGTCAGGACGCGTTTTCGCAAGGGGATGATGGTTGGCTTGAGCGGTACGCTCAAGCCGGGCCGGATGGAACTCCGCAGCGCCCTCTCCCCCACGGTGCTTAAAGAGTTGGGGAGGTAACTGAGCGCCTTTAAGCTAGTGGCTTGTGGCGTGTAGCTTGTGGGTCCGTATTTACTCGCCCCTCAGCATCAGCTTCTTTCATCGCGGTAAGAGCCGAATTAGGGAACATATAACGTCGGCGAAACCTAGCTTCTAAATACCGACCTCTGACGCCCGCCCCACACCCGACCGTCGGGTACCGCGCAGTCCGGGCGTCCACGCAGCGCTACGCTGAACCATGTCTCTTCCTGTTTTAGTGATCTCCGGCGCGTCCGGCCTTATCGGGTCTCACCTTGTAAGGGCGGCTCGAGGGCGTTTCGAGCTGCGCCTGCTGACCCGTAACGCCGATAAACCCGCCGTAGACGGCGCGACCTGGGTTTCATGGAACCCGGAGGCTGTTACTCAGGGCGATGCGGGCGCACTCGAGTCCCTGAGCGCCGCCGTTTCAGGCGCGCACGCTATCGTCAACCTGGCGGGCGCGTCGGTAGCCGACGGCAGGCTCGACGCCGCGCACCGGCGGCGCGTCGTCGAGAGCCGGGTGCAGAGCGCCAAAGCCCTGCTGCACGCGCAGAGGCGTGCGGAGCACCCCGCTGCGGTCTGGTTTCAGGCGTCGGCGACCGGGTTTTACGGTGACCGTGGCGACGCCGAGTTGACCGAAACCGCGCCTGCGGGCAGCGGCCCCCTGAGCGACATCTGCCGCATCTGGGAGGCTGCGCCGGAGGATGCGGGCGGCGCGCGGCTGGTGGTGGGGCGTATCGGCATCGTGCTGGCAAAAGACGCCCCGGGTTGGAAAAAAATGGTGTTGCCGATTCAGTCTTTTGTCGGTGGGCCGTTCGGCAGCGGGCAGCAGTGGTACGCGTGGATCGACGCCGACGACGTGGCAAAGGCTATTTTATTTCTGATTGAAGAAGACTCGAGCGGCCCCTACAACCTCACCGCGCCCGAACCCGTGCGGCAGATCGCGCTGGTGCGGCAGACGGCCTCGAGGCTCTCGCGCCCCGCCGCGGTTCCGGCCCCGGCCTTCGCCCTGCGCCTCGCACTCGGCAACCTCGCCGACGCGCTGCTTTTGGCGAGCGCCAAAGTCTTACCGGCGCGGCTACAAGACGAGGGCTTCAGCTTCGAGCGCCCGACGTTCGGGGCGGAGTTGGACAAGCTGCTCTAGGTTCTGCGGATGCCTGTTTTTCGTCGACGCTGTTCGTGCTTGCAAGCAAGTGGCTTGTGGCGTGCAGTTTGTAGGTTCGTGTCCCGCCGACACTCGTCATCGGCTTCCTTCAGCGTGGGAAAAGCCAAACTGGAGAGCATGGAAAGGCAACTGAACCCAGATTTTTGCGCCGCATTTCGCTATGGTCGAACCCAAGCTTATTCAGAGGTCACGGTGAGTTCCACCTCGCCGAGTGCAGGGGTGCCGCTTGCTAAAAGCCTCGAGGTTTTGGCAGTCTTGGCGGGGGCTTCTAAGACGTGCGGCAATCCGTAGAGGTGCGTCCAACTCGGTTGCACGAATTGGACGGACGATTTGCCCTTTCCGAAACCTGCCGCTAAAAGTTTCGGCTTTTTAGAATACGTGACAGGTCTTCGGTCAACCCCGACACCTTGTCCTGACCATACACGAGGCGCATCTTACCCTCGCGGTCAATCAGCGCGACCGAATCGGTGTGTAAAAAGTTTTTATCTTCAAGCTCGCGGTGACCGACGAAAAAGGTCTGCGCGGCGTGGGCGATGTCGGCGCTGCTGCCGCCCAAACCGACAAAAGCAGGATCGAACGAACCCGCGTAACGCTGCGTCAGTTCGGGCGTGTCGCGCGCCGGATCGACGGTAATCATCACCACCTGAACGTCTTCAGGGCGGCCCAGGTCGTCGTAAACTTTGGCAAGACGGCCCAACGTCAGGGGGCAAACGTCGGGGCAGTGGGTAAAGCCGAAAAAGACCAGCAGCAGGTCGCCCCGCCACTTGGAAAGCGTGACGCGTTCACCCTCGGCGTCGGTCAGCTCAAAGGGCGCGACGAGCGGCGGGTCGTCGAGCGGGGTGCCGTAGAAGTCGGGCGCGCCCGCAGCGCGGAGTTGCAGGAGCGAAAACCCGGCCAGTAGCGCCGCCGTCAAACCTACCAGCACGAGCGTCCAAAAGTAGCGGGGCGTAAGTTTCATCACCCCCGAGTATAGGTCGCGCGCAGCGGGGCAGATGTCCTCCGGGTCGGCCCCTGGACGACCATCACCGCCACCGATTACCACCAAACAAAACGACCCAAAAAAGTAATCAACCCTACACCTTCAAAAAGATTTTGTAGTACCATAACGCTACCACAGAGAGGAGGTGGTCCTGATTTTACAAAACGAACAGAGCCGTGGAGGTACCCGTCGAGGGTAACTGACCATTGTCCCGTACTGAGGGGCGGCATCAAGTATCCTCAGAACCGGACGGGTACCCAGCCCAGAGCATCGTGCTCTGGGCTGTTTCCTTTGCTGTAAAGCTCGCGGGATTTTGTCGATATTTCGTCATCTAGGTTATTCGCAGACTCTCGAGTAAGTGGCTTGTAGAGTTGCGTCCGCGCGTTACTGTCGTCGGCTTCTTTGAGAGTGGTCGAAGTTAAATCAGAAAGTGTGAACGACAGAACCTAGCGCCCAGTTTCAGCACCCATCTTCCTCCGCAGCCGGGTTTGTCGGGCCAAGGCGTTATCCTTAAAGGATGAAACACGTCGTCATCGTCGGTGGGGGGCTCGCAGGCCTCGGTACCGCTTTTTTTTTGCAGCAGGCCCGTCCCGAACTAACAATTACCATCCTCGAGAAAGAACCTCAAGCGGGCGGCAAGGTGCGCTCGAGCCACCGCGCAGGGTACACCGTCGATTGGGCCGCCAACGGCTTTTTACCGAACGTCCCGGATACCCTCGAGCTGGCTAGAACGTTGGGCTTGGAGTTGCAAGAGGCCGCCGAAGTTGCCAAAAACCGCCTGCTCTACAAAAACGGCGCGCTGCGAACGTTGCCTGCGTCGCCCCCGGCGTTTTTAACGTCGGAGTTGCTGCTGCTCTCGGAAAAGTTGCGCGCCGCCGCCGAACCCCTTCTAGGCCGCGCCTATGAGGGCGAAGAATCGGTCTACGACTTTGTAGCGCGGCACTTCGGGCGCGGGGTCGCCGACGTGTTCGCGGGGCCGTTCGTGCTGGGCATTACCGGCGGCGACGCCAAGCGGCTGAGTCTGGACGCGCTTTTTCCGAGGTTTCGGGTGCTCGAGCACACCCACGGCAGCCTGGTACGGGCGCTCGTCAAGCAGCAACGCGCCGCTAAAGAAGCCTCTCACCAAAACCCCGACCCCGACCGTCCCAAACGCCTGACGAGTTTTAGGGGGGGCAGCGGGCAGCTGGTCGCGGCGCTTGCGGAGAAGTTTACGGGAAAGCTCGAGCGGGGCGCGCAGGTGGAGACGCTCAAGCCTGTAAATGGGGGGCTCGAGGTTCGCTGGAACGGTCGCGTACTGAGGGCCGACGCCGTGGTTTTAGCCACCCCGTCGTTCGTATCCGCCCAGCTCGTCAGACCTTTTTCGTCAGCGGCAGCCGAGGCCCTAGCCGACATTCGCTACGCCGACGTACAGGTCTTTGGGCTCGGCTACCACCGCGCCGACGTACCCAGCGGGCTCGAGAGTTTCGGTTTTCTGGTTCCGCGTGGTGAAGGGGTGCGCGTTCTGGGCGTGCTCTACAGCTCGTCGATCTTTCCCGGTCAAGCGCCGGACGGACGGGCGCTTTTGCGGGTTATCGCCGGAGGCACCGTCGATCCGGAGTTTGCGGCACTTACGCCGGACGAAGCGCTCGCAGCGGTGCGGCGCGACCTGCGCGTGACGATGGGTATCGTCGCCGAGCCGGAGTTTGCCGAGCACATCCCCTGGCCCCAGGGCATCCCGCAGTACGAGTTGGGACACGTCTTACGTATTGAGCGCGCCGAAACCGCCCTCGCCGAACATCCGCTGTGGTTGACCGGCAACGCCTACCGGGGCGTCGGCGTCAACGATACGGTGCGGGACGCGCGGCGTACCGCAGGCGCGCTGCTGAAGTCGCTCGTTTAGAATCGCTCGTCTGTGGGTGCTCATCTATAGGCGTTTAGCTACAGGTGCTTACTCAAAAACCTGACGATCTGCGCCCACGCCTCCGCCTGAGCACCCCCGGCAGTGCGCGGGTCGTCGGCGCTGACAAAGGCGTGACCGACGCCGGGATACACGCGCTGCTCGAACGGGACGGCGGCGGCCTCGAGCGCCCGCCTGAACACTTGCACCTCACCCTGGGGCAGCATCGCGTCGTCGGCTCCGAAGATGTTCAGCAGCGGCCCCGGCAGCGTCCGGAGCAGCGCCACGTCGGTTTCGGTGTCGCCGTAAAGGTTGATGGTGGCGGCTACCTGCGGTTCGGTCAGCGAAAAGCGCAGCGCCGCCCGGCCTCCGAAACAAAACCCCATCACCGCGACTCGAGCCGGGTCTACGCGCGGCTGGGCGCGCAACCACGAAAACGCCGCCTGAACGTCCGCGCTGATCTCTTGCTCCGGCGTGCGGACGGTCTGAAAAATCGCCGTCGGCAACCAGTCGGTGCTGCGCCCGCGCATGGTGTCCGGCGCGAGCACCACGTAGCCTTCCTCTGCCAGCACGTCCGCCTTGCGGACGACGTCCTCCCGCAAACCCCAAAATTCGTGGATCATAATGACCGCCGGAAACGGCCCCTCACCCGGCGGGCGAGCCACGTACGCCGCCACGTCCGGGCCGTTCATACCCGGCAGCGTGGTGTCGGTAAGGTCGGCGACGCGGTTCCTAGTCACCAGACCCCCCAGCGGTACCGACGCCGCCACCCCTACAACTACCGCTAGAAGTGCGATGAGCAGACCACCCAGAATACGGAGAACAGTACGCATAAGCTTACTGTAGCCGCTCGAGCGGGGGTTTTCACAGCTGCCGCGCCCCGGTATTCCAGCTCAAGTGTGTTGCGACTTCAGTTTTCTACGGCTCGAGCTCGCGCGCTCAGGGCGAACGCTACTGTGCTTCGGTTCAGGCGGCGCACCTACTTGTGCAGACAAGGCCGTGAATACACCACAAGAACTCCACAACGTCTACCCAAAAGCTCTCCCAGGCTTATAATGCGCTCGTCGATCTAAACCGGCATCTCGACCCGGCAGACATAACAGACTTATCGCCCCCAAACGGAAGGAGTTCGGGTATGAACGTAGTTTTAACTCCTGTCCTCGAGAACTTGCGAGACCTCTACCGGATTGAAGACCGATTTGAGCGTTTTGACGCTTACGTCTCGCTCAGCTCCGGTACGGTTAGGGGCGGCGGCAAAACGCGTGGCGAACCGCTACCGCTCGGAACCTTCAGCCCGATGGGTGAACGGCAAGCCGGGTATCTGAACCGCCTCATCACGGTGGAGGCCGAAGAGCTGGCCCAAACAGCTGCTGATGAGGTTGCTGAAGAGTTTGCCGACTTACGTGACCGCTTCAGGCTCATGCTGGTCGTTGCTGACGTACCGCGAAACGGCTGGACTCAGAGGCAGCTGACGGACGCGGAGTGGCGTTTTACCCTAAACGACACCCTGCCTAAAAGCATGACGTTGGGGAGCTTCGACCGCTGGGTAAGCGTTCTGCTGTGGACGGATACCGCGGCTACGGAGGCGTACGTCACGAGGGAGGTTCGGGGCGCGCTCTACCGGGCGCTGCACGTCCGTCACCACGGCGCGGCGCGTACGCTCACGCAGATGACGCAGCAAGAGGGCCGGGTGCTGGCCTATGCGGGATACACGCCCGAACTAGGCGCAGAAGAACTCGAGTACACCCACGCGGTCATCGCGCCCTACCTGCACAGCGACGAGTTTCCGGTATGTTTTGCCGCGCTTTACGGGGACGCTGCTGCCGAACAGGTGGGTTACAAGGCGCTGGGACTAGCTGAAAACGCAGGGTTTCAACGGGCGCTTTACGACGCCCTGGCTGAAGCGGGTACTCCCGCAGAAGCTGTACGTGCAGGCGCGAGTGAGCTTTAGCGGCGCAGTCCTGGCGGGCGGGCGCTCGAGCCGCTTTACACAGGACAAAGCCGAGTACGTTTACCGGGGCAAACCGCTCGCCGCGTGGGTGCTGGAGAGTTTAGCGCGCGCGGACGAACGCTTTATCGTCTCAACTCGGCCTTACGATTTCGGCGTACCCGTCTATCCCGACCGCTACCCCGGCAGCAGCCTGGGCGGGCTGCACGCCGCGCTCACGCACGCCGCCCACGACCGGGTCGCCGTCGCCGCGTGCGACATGCCGTTCCTGAATCCGGACTACTGGGACAGGTTGCTCGAGCGCAGCGGGGAGGCTCGAGCCGTGGTGGTGACGGGGCCGAGCGGACGTTCCGAACCCCTCGCCGCGCTCTATCACAAGGGTCTGGCGGGGCTTGCCGAAAAGCAGCTCGAGGCTGGCGACCTCAAAATCCAGACGTTTATCAGGGCGGCGGGAGCGCAATTCATTCCGTGGCACGAGCTGGGCGTGACCGAGAGGACGTTTCTAAACGCAAACCACCTCAGCGACCTGCCGTAAGCGCCGGTCGGCAAAAATAAGCTGCGCTCAACCCCAGCAGCAGCGCCAGCGTGGTCGAGACCAAAACGCCGTGCCAGCCGTAACGCGGCAGCAGCAGGCCCGGAACGAACGCGCCCAGGCCGCCGCCCAGATAGTACGCGAACAGATAAAGGGCGCTCGAGCCCCCCCGGTAGCGTTCGGCTTCGGTAGCGACGAACGCGGTAGCCGTCCCCTGCACCGCAAAGTTGCCGAAACAGAGCAGCACCAGCGAAGCGATAAGCAGGGCCGGACGCGCGGTGAGCGTCCCCAGATTGCCCAACAGCGCCAGCGTCAAACCTACCATAATCACCCCGCGTTGCGACCAGCGGGCCGCCAGCGGGCTCGAGAGCGGCGACGAGACGATACCCGCCGTGTAAACGAGATAGATCAGCCCGATAGCCGTTTGTGAAAACGCGTAGGGCGGCCCCTCCAGATAAAACGGCAGGTAGGTAAAAACGGCGGTAAACGCGAAAAAAAGCGCGAAGCCGACGCCGAATCCGGCGACCAGGCGCGGCGTCCGCAGATGCGTCACCATCCCCCCGTACGCGCCGAGCAGCCCCGGCGAGGCGCTGAAATGCGCCGACGGGCGCAGACCGAACAGCAGCGCGCCGAGCAGCAGCGTCAGGGCTGCGCCCAGCACGAACGCCCAGCGCCAGCCCACCGTCGCCGCCAGCAAACCTCCCAGCACCCGGCTCAGGAGGCCGCCCAGCACGGTCGCGGCGATGTACCCGCCGAGCCACGCCTTGACCCGCTCCGGCGCGAACTCTTCGGCGATATACGCGACGCTGACCGCCGTCAGACCGGGGATTAAAAGCCCTTGCAACAACCGCCCGCCGAGCAGCAGCGGCAGGGTGGGCGCGGCGGCGCAGAGAAGCGACGGGACGCTCAAGCTGAGCGCGCACCCGACCAAGAGCGGTTTGCGGCCCACCCGGTCGGATACCGGCCCGACGACGAGGCTCGAGGCGGCGATCCCTAAAATCATCACGCTGAGCGTTAGACTAGCGGTACTCGGCGACACCCCGAAGTCGCGCGCCAGCGTCGGCAAAATCGCTTGCGTCAGGTACGTGTTGATAAACGCGGCGATGACCGTCAGATAGAGGAGCGCCCCTACCCAGGGGGACGCGTAATCGGATAGGTTGGAGGGCGGGGTAAGCGGTGGGTTAGGGGGACGGGTGGCGGGCAGAACGGACCCGGTTTCAGGCCACGTCGCTGCGGGTAAAACGCCAGTACAGGAGCGCGCCGAACAGGAGCGCGTAGACCGCCAGCACCAGCGCGGCGCGGTCTAGATCGACCATCAGGAGGTTGCTGAGCGGCCCCAGGTCGTCCCCTGAAAGGTCTGCGCCGAAAAGGTTGGCGAGCACCGAAATGGGTTCTCTCGAGGGCGCGTACAAGTTGGTGGTAAAAAAATACTTCGGCAGTTCCCGAAAGGTATTCTGGAGCTGTAACGTCTCTAAAAAAACGTTGAAGCGGTTGAGCCGGTCGAAACCGACCACGCTGCGGTAAAAGGTGTAGCCACCCTCGAGCACCGCAGGCAAGAAAAAGATAGCGACGATGCCCAGCGGCAGGCTCTTAAATACCCACACCAGCAAAAACGCGAAGAGCGTCGCGGCGAGCGCGAACGCCCACTGCAAGCCGTAGAGCCCCAACAACTCGGCCCAACCCGTCCCGAACATGGTCGGCAAAAAGAGCATCCCGAGGGAACCGAACACCACGCTGGCGACGAGGCTACCGAGCAGCAGCACGCCCAGAAACAGCATCGCCACGGTGATCTTGCCCGAAAGTACCGCCACCCGGTTCGGTTGCGCGGTCAGCAAGGTTTTCCACATGTTCTGGCTGCGCTCCTCACCGATGAGTAGCGCTGCGCTCAGGGCGATGATGATAATCAGCAGGCTCGGCGACAAGTTGCCCAGAATTAGCAGGCTGTTGCGGGCGATTGCGAGCGGCGACGCGACCTCCTGCACCACCTCGGCGACGTTAAAACCTTCGTCGGCAAAGGTTCCGGCGACGCGCGTCTGCAAAATCCAGCCGATAAGCAGCAGCAGCGCCGGGAGCAGCAGCCACATAAACCCGGCGATCACGTAGCTGCGGCGTTTGTGCCGGAGCTTAAACGTCTCGGCGCGTACCGTGTTGAAAAAACCGTTCATACCATCACCCCAAAATGCTTGCGGGAATACCTGCAAAAAATACCTACAGAGATACTTACAGGAATACTCAAGAAGGGCGACTGTCTTGTTTGACGAGCCGCAGGTAGGCGCTCTCGAGGCTCTCCTCTTGACGGCGCGCCTCTAACACGTCGACGCCGCTCTCGGCGAGACGCCGGAGCAGACGACCCGAATCCGCCTGCGCGACCCGAACCGTCAGCGGGCCGTCACCCCCCGGTTCGCTCGGCGCGTACCCATAACCGACCAGCGCGGCGTGAAGCGCGTTCGTATCGGCGGCCGACAGCTCGTACGTGACTTCGGTTTCGCTGAGCTGCCGGGTGAGTTTATGCAGCGGCCCGTCGAAGAGCAGTTTGCCCTTTTCGATGACCAGCACGCGTTCGACCAGCTTTTCGATCTCGGCTAAGATGTGGCTCGAGACCAGCACCGTCACGCCCTGCTGCGCCACCAAACGCAGGTTTTCGCGGATTTCGGCGATACCGACCGGGTCGAGGCCGTTCGTGGGTTCGTCGAGCAGCAGCACCTGGGGTCGCCACAGCAGCGCCCGCGCCAGCCCTAGCCGCTGCCGCATCCCCTGCGAATACGCCGAGAGCTTTTTGTCGGCGGCGTCCTCCATCCGTACGAAACTCAAAACCTCGCGGATACGCGCCTCGTCCACACCGCCGTGCAGGAGCGCGGTATAGCGCAGATTGTTGAGGCCCGACAGGTACGGGTAAAAGGCGGGTTCTTCGATCATCGTGCCGACGCGCATCAGCCCCGGCCCCGGTACCCGTTCGCCGAGAATACGCGCTCGACCACTCGAGGGCCGGATCAGCCCCGCCAGCATCCGCAGCGTGGTCGTTTTGCCCGCCCCGTTCGGCCCCAGAAAACCGACGACTTCGCCCGCCGCAACGTCGAACGACACGTCATCGACGGCGAAACTGCGGCGGTAGCGTTTAGTCAGGTTGGTAGCAGAAATTGCAGACACGCGCCCAGTCTAGCACCCCGCTCGGTGAGGGTCTTGGGCTTGTGGCTTGTGGCTTGTGGCTTGTGGCTTGTGGCTTGTGAAGAAGCTAGCAGAACTTGATTGCCGGTGTGCAAACAACGAGCGCATGGCTTCCGGTCTGCTCGCCACGCGCTGCCGGACTCACACAGAACTGTACAGAAAATAAGAGTCGGTAAAGCCTAAATCCGCAAAGGACTCTGCGACTTGTTCACAGCCCCCGCTGCTGGGTGCTCCGTGACGTTTCCGGCCCCGGTAGCGGGGGGTTAGAATACCTTTACCGTGTCCGAACCTCACGTACCCGAACAATCCCAGGAACCCGTCGCGTTCGTCGGCTTAGGTGCATCGGCGGGCGGCATGGCGGCGTTGCAACGCTTTTTCGACCATACTCCCCAAAACAGCGGCGCGGCCTTTATCGTGGTCATGCACCTCTCTACCGAACACAAAAGCCAGCTCGCCGAGATTTTGCAGTCGCACACCGCCATGCCGGTGGTGCAGGTAGCGCAAGACCAGAAGCTCGAGCCCGACCACGTCTACGTGATTCCGCCCGGTCGCAACCTGTCGGCTATCGACACCCATCTGCGGCTCTCACCGCTCGAGGCCAACCGGCGGGCGCGCGCACCTATCGACCACTTTTTTCGCACCTTAGCGGAGATTCACGGCGAACGGGCGGTCGCGGTGGTGTTGTCCGGTACCGGGTCGGACGGGGCGGTGGGGCTCAGCATGGTCAAGGAGCGGGGCGGCCTCGCCGTCGCTCAAGACCCCGCCGAGGCCGAGTACGACAGTATGCCGCAGGGGGCCATCATGACCGGCCTGGTCGATACCGTGCTGTCCCTTCATGAAACGCCCGCCAAGATCGTCGCGTATATGTCGCGTATATGACGCACCGGCCCCGGGTTCACGTCCCCGAAGAGGACGCGCCGCTGCCCAAAGACGACAACGCGCTGCTGCAAAAGATATTCGCCCAACTCCGCGCCCGCGTCAACCACGACTTTTCGGGGTACAAACGCTCGACGGTGATGCGGCGGATTGCCCGCCGGATGCAGCTTCGCGGCATAGAGGGGCTCGGCGACTACCTCCAGCTGCTCAGGCGTCACCAGACCGAGATCGACACCCTGTTTAACGACCTGCTGATTACCGTCACCAGCTTTTTTCGTGACCCGGCGGTGTTCGAGCTGCTGGCGCGCGAGGTTATCCCTCAGCTTTTTGAGGGCAAGGGGCCGGACGACCAGGTGCGGGTATGGGTGGTCGGTTGCGCCACCGGCGAGGAAGCCTACAGTCTGGCGATCCTGCTGCTGGAGCACTCGAGTACCCTGCCGCGCCCTCCCGAAGTTCAGGTGTTCGCCACCGACGTGTCGTCGGTGGCGCTGGGGCGCGCCCGCGAGGGGCGTTATCCGGACGCGATCGCCGGTGACGTGTCGGACGGGCGGTTGAGGCGGTTTTTCGTTCAGGAGGGGAGCAGCTACCGCGTCAGTAAAGAGCTGCGCGAGCGGGTCTTGTTCGCGCCGCACAACCTGCTCAGCGACCCGCCCTTTTCTAAAATCGACCTACTCACCTGCCGCAACGTGCTGATCTATCTCAAGCGTGAGGTGCAGGGCGAGGTGCTGAGGGTGTTTCACTACGCGCTGCGCGAGGACGCTACGCTGCTGCTCGGCACCTCCGAAGCGGTCGAAACCCCCGAGCTCTTCAGCGAGGTCGATAAGCAGGGGCATCTCTTCAGCCGCCGCACCGTCGCCCCGGCGCTGCACCTGCCCAACTTGCCTTACGCCCAGCCGAGCGCGCTGAGCGCGGTGCTAAAACCGCCCCGAATCCCCGACGAGGCGCAGCGCGGCGGCCCCGGCAGCCTTCACGAAAGGTTGCTCGAGCGTTACGCGCCGCCGAGCATCGTCGTGGATTCGGGCGGGGCTATCGTTCACCTCTCGCACCATGCGGGCCGCTACTTACGGCAGGGCGGCGGCGAACCCACCCACGACCTCTTGAAACGTATTCGCCCCGAACTACGAACCGAACTACGGACGGTTCTCTACGACGCCGCCGATTTAGGCAAGGCCGCGACCGACCCTGCCGACGCTGCGGGCGTTCCCATCCCCGTCGGCGTCGCCTCCGCGCGGTCGCAACCGGTGACGCTGAACCTCGAGGGTCGCCCCCGGCGGGTCGGTTTACGCGCCACCCGCGCCGCCGACTCCGAGGGCGGCGGCGTGCTCATCGTGTTCGACGAATACGACCCCCCGGTGATGGGGGGCGTCGCCACCCCCGACGACCGCACCGTGCGGCGGCTCGAGGCCGAACTCGAAACCGCGCGCCACCGGTTACAGGTGGTCAGCGAAGAGTCCGAAGGCTCGCGCGAAGAGATGCAAGCCTCGAACGAAGAGCTTCAGTCGATCAACGAAGAGTTGCGCTCGACCGCCGAAGAACTCGAGACGAGTAAAGAGGAACTTCAGTCGATCAACGAAGAACTGATTACCCTCAACCAGGAAAATAAACACAAGGTAGACGAGCTGTCGCAACTTACCAGCGACCTGCAAAACCTCTTCGTAGCTACCGACGTCGCCACCTTGTTTCTAGACCGTGAGAGGCGGATCAAACGCTTCACCCCCAAAGTCGAGGCGCTCTTTAATATCCTGACCTCGGACATCGGGCGGCCCCTGACGCACCTTACGCACAAACTCGGGCGTGGCGACTTTATCGAAGACGCCCAGAACGTGCTCAGGACGCTTGTACCCGTAGAACGCGAGATTCAGACCGACGGCGGCGTCTGGTACCTGCTCAGGCTTCACCCTTACCGCACCGCCGAAGACCGTATCGACGGGGTGGTGCTGACGTTTGTCGATATCGACCGGCTTAAACGCTCCGACGAGGCCAGAAGGCGGAGCGAAGAACGCCTCCGGCTGGTCGTCGACCACACCGAGGGCTACGCCATCTTTATGCTCGACACCGAGGGCCGGGTGGTGACGTGGAACCGGGGAGCCAAAAAGGTGTTCGGTTACGCCGAAGCGGAGATTAAAGGCGAGCCAAGCAGCGTCCTCTTTACCCCCGAAGACCGGGAGGCCGGGATACCCGAGCGCGAACTGAGCGAAGCGGCCCGGGACGGCAGCGCCCCCGACGACCGCTGGCACCTGCGGCGAGACGGCGCGCGTTTCTGGGTCGACGGCGTCACCTCGGCGTTACGCAGCTCGGAGGGGACGCTCTACGGCTTTTCTAAAATAGGCCGCGACGATACCGAACGCCGCGCGGCTGAAGAGGCGCGCGAAAGGCTGCTCGAGCAGCTTTCAGGCTTTAACGAAACCTTGGAGCAGCGCGTAGCGGCGCGCACCACCGAGTTGGAGTCGGTCAATACACAGCTCAGACGCAGCCAGCAGCGGTTTACCCAGGCGTTTCGGTTGGGGCCGGTGGCGGCGTGCATTACCGCCGCCGCCGACGGCCGGGTGCTCGAGGTCAACGACCTGTTTACCGAACTCACCGGTTACAGCCAGGCCGAGGCGGGCGGCAAAACGCACGCCGAACTCGGGTTGTGGGCGTCGCCTGCCGACGCCGCCAAACTGGGCGCAGCCGGGGCCGCCGACGGTGGTTTTCGCAATCTGGAGCTGCACCTCCACACCAAAACGGGCGAACAGCGGGCGATTATGCTTTCGGGCGAGATGATCGAACTCGAGGATCAGCGCGGCTTTCTAAAGATGTTTTACGACATTTCCGAGCGCAAACGTACCGAAGAGCAGATGTTTCAGGCCATCCACGAGGTCATGTCCGACACCACCTGGTTTAGTCACAAGATTCTAGAGCAGCTCGCCCACCTCAAGTCGGGCAGCGTCGACGCGCCGACCCTTACCGAGTTGTCGCGGCGCGAGCAGCAGGTCTTGGAGCAGCTTGCCAGAGGCCGCAACAACGACGCCATCGCCGCCGAGCTGGGTTTGGCGACGCAGACGGTACGCAACTATATTTCGGCGATCTACGACAAAATCGGCGTCCATTCACGCGCCGAAGCGGTCATCTGGGCGCGCGAACGGGGTCTGGTCGGGTTTTAGGGGTTGACGGGCCACACGCCTAAAAACCAGGCTAGGTTGCAATACACAACTACATCGTTGTAAAGTACAACTATGCCGCCTGACAATCACACCGATGTTTGCGAACTCGAGTACACCTTAGCCGCCTTTATCCGCGCTTTCGGCCTGCACCGAAGCGAGCAAACCCCCTGCGGTGTCAACGTCGGTGTTTCAGAAGCCCACACGCTTACCGAACTCGCCCGCACAGGCGGTCTCACCCAGAGCGAACTCGTGATTTTCCTTAACCTCGAGAAAAGCACCGTAAGCCGCTTGCTCAACGGACTCGAAAAGCGAGCCTGGCTCGAACGCAGGCCGCACGCAGCCGACCGACGCGCCCACCTTCTTATCCTCACCTCTGAAGGAAACAAAAAGGCCGAGCAGATCGCAAAGGCGCGCCGGGCAAGATTTGAGGCGCTTACCCGGGCGCTCCCCGAAACCGAACGCGGGGCCGTCATAGCGGCTCTCAGCACTCTTGTGGAGGCAGCTCATGAAACCGTACCTGTACCCTAAACTCACCGCTGTATTCGCTTTCACAGTAGGAGCCGTTCTTTTCATCGGCTCTGTCATGGCTCAGGAACACGGCACTACACACGACGCCCGACATAAAGGGAACAGCGCCCAAGCTGCCGACTTCGCTGTGCGGGAGCAAGCAGTTATGCCGTTCGATGTCACGGCGACACTTCACGTTTTCGAGGACACTGCCACGGGCGGCGTACAACGTGTCACCGCAGACGACCCGGACGACGCCGAAAACATCACCCTTATCCGCTCCCACCTGAAAGATGAGGCGGCCCGCTTCGCAAAAGGTGATTTCTCCGATCCGGGCTTTTTGCACGGTGAGGAGATGCCGGGACTCGCCGATTTGGAAGCTGCTGGCGCGGCAGCTCAGCTGACCGTAAGCTACGACGAGCTCGCCGACGGCGCTGAAATCAGCTACGTCTCAGACGACCCCAGCGTCGTTATCGCGTTGCACCTGTGGTTTCAGGCGCAAGTCGTAGACCACGGCGAACACGCGACCAACTAGAGATAAGACCTTTAGTTCGGGAGGGCGTTACAGAAGCAGTTCCAAACCGGCGGCAGCGTCCTCCCTGAGAAACGAACTCGCCTCGGCGCTCAGCGGCGTGGGTTCGGGGTTGATCTCGGCGACCAGCGCGCCGCTACGCACTGCCAGAAACCCCAGACTCGCCGCCGGTTCGACCACGCCCGAGGTGCCGATGATGAGGGCAACGTCAGCGCCGCTAAAGGCGGCGGCGGCCCGCTCGAGCACCACTTCGGACAGACGTTCGCCGAACCACACCACGTTCGGGCGCATCCGGTTCCCGCACACCGGACAGGTCGGCGGCAGCGTCGTCTCCAAACTCAGGGGGGCGAGGTTCCTACAGCGTTCGCAGCGACTCTCGCAGAGGTTGCCGTGCAGTTCCAGAACGTCTCTCGAGCCCGCCCGCTGCTGAAGCCCGTCGACGTTTTGCGTCACCAGCGTAACGCGCCGGGTAGAGGTTACGAGCGCCGCCAGCAGCACGTGCGCGCGGTTCGGTTTCACCGCCATGACCTGCGTAAACCGCTCGAAATACCACGCCCAAACGAGGTCGGGGTTACGGGCGTAGGCGTCCGGCGTCGCCAAATCCTGCGCCCGGTACGAACGCCACAGGCCGCCCGCACCGCGAAAGGTGGCGAGTCCCGACGCCGCGCTCAGCCCCGCGCCGGTCAGCACCGCCACACTTTTAGCGTCCGCCAACGCCTGCCGCAGCTGTTTCAGGTCAGCCATGCTCCAAGTGTAGCGGTTCTCAAAAAATATCGAATGTACGTCGCGCAGACTCGTCACTCGTGGTGCGTCCCAGACGGTTTAGCCCCGAGCCGATCCTTATTCAAGCCGGATACTACCCGCTGGATATAGGTATACTTTTAGGTCGTTCGGGAGCCGTGGTTGTGCCTGCGCGGGTTGTTTGGCGGCGGTTCGGAAAACACGGTTTTTGAGCTGACCGCTTCTCGAAAGACGCTCGCAGCTCCCCTGAAACGGGCGTCGCTACGAGTTAGAACGCCTACCCCACCTTTTGCAGCTTAGGAGCTTATGTTTATCGCTATCGACGGCCCCATCGGAGCCGGAAAAACCAGTCTGAGCCAGCTTTTAGCCCACGAACTACGCGCTCGGCTGCTGCTCGAGGTGGTCGAGGAAAACCCGTTTTTGGCCCGCTTTTATGAGAACCCGGAACGCTACGCTTTCAGCACCCAGACCTTCTTTTTGCTGTCGCGTTACAAACAGCTTCAGGAACTGACGCAGGGCGCGCTCTTTGTCCCGCACACGGTCGCCGACTATTTGTTCGACAAAGACTTTATCTTTGCCTCGCTGAACCTGCGCGGTGACGAGTGGGAACTCTATCAGGGTCTGTACGATCAGCTGCGCCCGAAGCTGCCCCGCCCCGACCTGACGATCTATCTGCGCGCCGCGCCCGAACTGCTGCTCGGGCGTATCGCCAAACGGGGCCGCCCCTTCGAGCAGGGTATGGAGGCCGGGTATCTCGAGCGTCTGGGTCACGCTTACGACGAGCATTTCAGACACTACGACGCGCCCCTGCACGTCGTCGAGGCGTCGGACTATGATTTCGTCGAGCGGCTCAGCGACCGTGGGCGGCTCGTAGAACTTATCCTGACGCACGCCCACGCCGCCTGATGCCCGCCCTTTGATGTTCACCACCTGATGCCTACGTTCTGATGTTTACCCCCTCGTGTTCGTAGCGGTCGCCGGTAATATCGGCGCGGGCAAATCGAGTTTGACCCGCGTGCTGGCCCAGCACTTCGGCCTCGAGCCCATTTACGAGGCCGTCGACGAAAACCCGTATCTGACTGACTTTTACGCCGACATGCCGCGTTACGCGTTTCACTCGCAGATGTTTTTTTTAGCGCGGCGTCTCGAGCAGCACATCTCAAAGGTCAATTCGGGTAACCGCGTGATTCAGGACCGTACGGTCTACGAAGACGCGCACATCTTCGCGCGCAACCTCACCGACGAGGGCGTTTTGGACGCGCGCGATTTCCGCGTCTATACCGAAATGTACGGGGCTATTTGCGGCGCGCTCAGGCCGCCGGACCTGCTCGTATATCTGCGCGCGGAGCTGCCGACGCTGCAACGTCACATCGCGCGGCGGGGCCGGGATTTCGAGCGGTCTATCGACCCGGACTATCTGGCGCGGCTGGGTACGCTTTACGAAAACTGGTTCCGAACGTACGACCTGTCGCCGAAAATCGTGGTGGAGGCCGATACTCTCGATTTCGTCAACGACCCGGAGGCGCTGCGCGTGGTGCTGGCGCAACTGGGGCCGTGGCTGGCGACGCCGATTTTGTCGGCACATTTGTCGGACCAGTAGCCGGTTCCACCGGTTTAGAGCTGATCCGGAAGGTAGCTCGAGGCTTTTTGCAACGTTCTCGAGCTTTTTCTGCTTCTTTCTGTGATTTTGTGTTACATTGCGCGTTGCGGGCCGATACAACGTCGGTCGGGGCCGTGAGAGGTCTGTATGAAACTCGCCAAACTCGTCCGCGACGCCCTCGGGTTGCGTTTGTCGCTACCCGATACCGAGGTTACGCAGATCGTTCAGGACAGCCGTGACCTCGAGCCGGGCGTCCCGTCGGTGTTCGTCGCGCGGCGGGGCGGGGCTATCGACGGACACCGGTTCGTGGTGCAGGCGGTAACGCAGGGAGCGGTCGCCGTCGTCGGTGAGGCGACCCCGGAAGAGCAGGGGACGTTCGGGTGGCGTTACGCGGTTCCTTATATCCGTGTCCCCGACGACAAGGCGGCGCTCGCCCAGCTCGCTGCTACCTTTTACGGAAGGCCGTCGGAAAAGCTCTTTTGCATCGGCGTAACCGGTACCGACGGCAAAACCACGACTTCATACCTGCTCCATCACCTGCTCTCGCCACACCATAAAACCGGGTTGCTATCGACGGCCGGGGTCAAAATAGGCGAGGAGACGCAGACCCTCCCCGGTCACTTCACCACCCCCGAAGCGCCCGTGGTGCAGCGGCTTTTGGCGGCGTGTCTGGAGGCGGGGTGTACGCACGCGGTCGTCGAATCGAGTTCGCACGGGCTGGCGCAGCAGCGGCTGGGCGGGGTGGCTTACGACGTGGGCGTGTGGACGAACCTGTCGCCGGAACACCTCGATTTTCACGGGACGTTCTCCGCCTACCGCGACGCCAAGGCCGCGCTGATGAGGCGCGCGCAGACCAGCGTGCTCAACTTCGACGATCCGGAGTACGGTTATTTTGCGGCGCAGTCGCAACAGGTCGTCAGTTACGGCTTCGGGGAGGGCGCGACCTGGCGAGCTACCGATGTACGTGAGGAGCCGGGGGCGCTTTCGTGGACGCTCGAGCTACGCGGCAAACACCGGGTAACGCTGCCGATGGTCGGGCGTTACAACGTCCACAACGCGCTCGCCGCGCTTGCCGCCGCGTCCGAAGCGGGGCTGTCGGTGGGGGCGCTGCTCCGGCGACTGGCGACGTTTCCGGGGGTACCGGGGCGGATGCAGGTGGTGCAGAGTACGCCGGTCGCGGTCGTCGTCGATTTTGCCCATACCGCTCCGGCGCTGACCAAAGCGTTGGGCGCGCTTCGGCCCCTGGTCACGGGGCGCATCATCGTGGTGGTGGGGGCGGCCGGTGAACGCGACCCCGGCAAACGCGCGCCGCTCGGCGCGGCGGCCCTTACCTGCGCCGACTTGAGCCTCTTCACCGAAGAAGATTCTCGCTCCGAAAACGTCACCGACATTCTGGCAGCAATGGCGGCGGGCGCTTTGGCGGCGGGCGGCGTCCGGGACGAGACCTTTCGGCTCGTTCCCGACCGGCGTGAGGCGATCCGGCAGGCCGTGGCGGAGGCCCGACCCGGCGACCTGGTGCTGCTCGCCGGAAAAGGTCACGAGGGGACGCTCGAGCGCCACCACGAAACGCTCCCCTGGAACGAGGTCGCCGAGGCGCGCGCGGCGCTAGCGCCGGACTGAGGGGGCGCGGCAGACACGCGCCCGAACCGCCCCCGTCACCGGGCGCGGCGCGCTCAGCGAGACACTCTCGAGGTCGCCGTAATTGTCCGACACCTCGAGAAAAAACCGGCCCGAGTTCGGGACGCGGGTCGATTGCCCCAGCGCGACCCTCTCTTCGCCTTCCCCATACTTCAGGGTGAGGTCGAAATTGACGACGCTCAGGTCTTCAAGCTCCACATAAACGAAGTGCTCACGCCCCCTGAGCGGCAACCCGGCGTCGTTACGCAGCAACTCGAAGATTTTTCGGCGGTTCGCAGCGGTGCGCTGCGGCAACGCTCCCGCTTCGGGCGTACACGCGCCGTAGACGCTGGGAATGACCTGCCGGTGGTCGTTGACCAGTCTGGGGGCGTTGTGCCAGTCGCCGATGAGCGTCTCCCAGACGATGAACGCGGGTTTATGGTCGCGGAACTCGTCGGAACGCAAGTAAGGCAGCAGCGAACCGTAGATACCCGACCCGGCAAAGGCGGCGTTATAGACCTCCAATCCCAGCTGCTCACGCAAAAAGCCGGAGAAGTTGAGGTCGGGGCGGTCGGAGAGCCGTTTGCTGTTGCTCGTGCCGACGAGCGTTACCGGGGGCAGGCCGAGGTCGCCGAAGAGCGCCGCCCCAGCTGAAAGCCCGGTCGTCCCCAAGTCGGTGGCGAACACCTCGAGCTGTTCGTCGGGAATCGACAGGTTACAGAGTTTTTCGGCGCGTTCTTGCAAAAAACCCTTTTGCGTCACCGTTCCGAGCGAGCGGGTACGGAAGGTAGATTTCTCCAAGTCGGCGTAGGCAGGTAGCGGGCGGATAAAACTTGCAACGGCTCCCGCGGCACGCCGCGCGCCCGCACTCGTCCAGTGTCCGTCACGCCTGAAAAAGAACCCTTTGCGGCCGCGCCACGCCACTTCGGTAAGGTCGGGTGTACGTATTCCGGCGGCGCGCAGGTCGGCGAGAAACGCCCGGTACGAGGCGCGCGCGCGGGCGTCGTTATAGGCGGCGAACACAGCCTTGCGGCGGTCCAGCTGATCGGGATAGACGCTGCCGCGCTTGGGTAATACGACCGCTACCAGCGTTACCCCGCGCGCCTCCAACGCCTCTACCAGACGCGTCAGGTCGGCCTGCACCGGTACACCCGGCTGGTAACGCTCGAGCAGGTCGCCTCGCTCAAAAATCCAGCCGTCCAGACCCCGCCGGAGCGGTCTCGCCGCCCGCTCAGCCTTCCCGCAGAGGGTAAAGGGTGTTTCGCCGTTTGCGGCAGCTGCCGCGCCAGCCGTGGTCAGCCCCAACACGAACAGCAGAACGAGAATTCTCAACAGGTTCTTTCGTCGGGTACCGGGAGGAACCTCCCAGCCGCCGAACTTAACACGTCGGTTCCAGATGCCCTCTACAATTACCACTCGGGAAACACCGGATTTTTCGCGGCGCATATTTCAAGGGGCAGAAGGCTTCCGGCAAACTTGTACGGTAACTTCGCCGGTTGCCGTGGCAGGGGGCTCGAGCGTAACGGACTCCAACACCGCCGAAGCGTCTTGTGGTGTCGTAAAAAATCGTCCCTGGTTGACGCCCGTTTTGGTTTCCGGGTGGTTGATAGAAAAAGTTTCTGCTTTTAAATCATCGTAGCGCAGCGTAACGTCGAACTGAATGATCTCGAGGTCGCTAAACGAGAACGACAGATAATGCTCTGAACTCGTTACAGAAACCGGGTCTGTACTTATCGGCGCGTCACCTTCGACAGCATAGGTTTTTTGAAAACGGGCGTCGTCACCACACGCACCGTATACGGCTGCGAGTATCCTCCGCTTTTGCGGTTCGATAATAGCTTGCACAGACACAGGGAACTCCCAAACGATCACGTTGGGGCGGCGCGTATTATAGAGATCGTTGCGGAGATAGGTCTCGAGCGGAAAGATTGCGCCGCCGCCACCTATCGAGGCGTCAAAAACCGGACTCTGAAGTGCGACCGCGAGAAAGCCTATATCAAAAGGCGGAACACTAAAGCTCGAACCGGCCCTGACGACCGCTGCCGTTTCGCCCTCGTGAAACGGCGTTATGGCGTAGGTTCGCAGAGGTTCCGGGGGCAACCGGTAGCCGCAGTGGTCTTTTGTCCAGGTGTTGATATGCTTTCCGTAAAACGGAGCGTCGGGTAATGTATGCGTGAGAGCAAAAGCACGTTTGGGAAGCTCTACGGTAGCGGCGCGGCGTACGGATTCAGCGATTTCCTGAGCTACGGCGTTTGCGCCTTCAGGCGTCCAGTGAACGTCACGTTTGAAAAAAGTCTGTCCACCGGCGGCGCTGTAAGCTTGCATAGTCGCAAGTGCGTCGACGACTTCGACCCCCTGCTCGCGCAATGTTCTCACGTACGCCCTGTAATCCGCCTGCGCCTGGGTCGGCGAAAACGCTTTTTGCCAGGGATCGTCACGGTGTAAAAATTCGGGATTGCTCATCCCGACGCCCGGCAAAGGTACGAGCACCAGAGCGACTCCTTGAGTTGCCAGCGCGTCGTTCATCTGTACGATAAATTCGGTTTCTTGCAAGTTGGGATACGCTTCCCAAAGGTCGTGGTTAAAGTAAAACCAACCGTCGAGACCCTGATACCCGCCTCGGTCAGGCAGGGTAGCGAGCGCCTCCTGACAGATCTCGAACGCTAGTACGCTGTCGGGATTTTGACCGACGACCTCACCTCTTTTGCACGCCCCGAGGGTTGCCAAAAGCGCGAAAAGTACAGCCCAAAAACCGAAACGTCCAGAAAAAGCCTGTTTTGCGTAGAACATCGAACGACCTTTCGTAAGTTAGTTGGGGCGAGAGTCGGCAGCTCGGCTAACAAAGGTTCAGCTAGGACAGATACCGACTTTTAATCGTACATCGTTTGTATAAGGATGGTGCAAAGCTTCGCCTCTACAGCTCCGGTCACAGACAACGGGAGGTCGCCAGAAAAAAGCTCGAGGTAGTCGGGGGGTTCGCGCAGTTTGGAAAAGTTCGGGCGGCGCATCGACGACCGAGTTTGACACGCCCTCATAAGCGGCTTTGCGGCGCACCGAGAGCTACACTTTGCCGATGTTGGCTGAACCCAGACGAGGTAAGCGGAGGCGGCACTAAGGATTGCGACATACCTGTACGGTGACCTGACCTTTTGCCGCGGTAGGAACCTCGAGTGCAACCGATTCCAGCTCTACCGAGGTATCTAAAAGCGTGGTAAAAAACCGCCCCTGGTTCTGCTCGGCGGTCTGCTCGGGGCGGTTAAACTCAAGCACTTCCTCGAGGCCGCCGCCGTAGCCCAACGTAACGCTAAAGTGGAGGAGTGAGAGGTCGCTAAACGAGAGCGTCAAGTAGTGCTCGGCGGCGTCCACAGGGTTGTCTGGATAGATCACTCTGCTCTTTGCGGTACCCAGCCACTCAAAGTTCACGTCGTTACCTCCGCAGGTTCCGTAAGTTCCCGCGAGTAGCCGCCTCTGCGCGGCGCGGCTCAAGGCTTGTGCGCCGACGGGATATTCCCAAACCAAGACCCGGGGCCGTTCTTTGCGGTAGCTGCGAGTTTGTAGACAACTCTCGAGCGCAAAAAACACTCCGCCGTTTCCGACCGATACGTTGGCAACCTCGCTCTGAAGCGCCACACCCAAAAACCCCTGGTCGAAGGGTGAGCCGCCAAAACTCGATCCTGCCTGCACTACTTCAGCCGTCTGGACGTCTGCTGGCGACCGTGAAACCGTGTAGTCACCAAGGGGTTCAGGCGGTAAGGTAATCCTGCACGTGCTGTAAAGCCAGTTATTGATAAACCGCCCCGGGTGTGTTTTGTCGTAGGGATTACGGCTTAGCGTCAACTGAGCTTTAGCGAGAGGCTTGTCTATCGTCCGGCGAATTCTCTCAGCGGTAACTTGAGCGACGGCGTTGGACCCTTCCGGCGTCCAGTGAAGGTCTCGCTTGAAAAATGTCTGCCCGCCGCTCGTGTCAAAGGCGGTAGCTACAGCCATCACATCAACCGCTGCCACGCCGTTTTGCTCGAGTGTGCTGATATAGGCGTCGTAGTTGGCCCTGGCGACTGTAGGCGAGTAGGCCGCCTGTTTCGGATCATCGAGGTAGAGCGCCGCAGGTCTGATAGCACCGCGTCCGGGTACCGGCACAACTACGAGTAGCACCCCTTGGGTAGCGAAGGCGCGGCTCAGTTGGACGACGAAGTCGGATTGTCCGGGTGCCATGATCTCGTATGTTTCTCTAAAGTCGTGGTTGAAGAAAAACCAGCCGTCAAGACCTTGAAAGGCGCGTCTGGCGTCGGGCAACGAGTGCGCCGCCGGACAGACGTCGAACTCGAGGTCGCCACTTGCTACGGGCTCGGCAACTGGCGCGACCTTACAAGCACTCAGCAGAGCCAGCATAATAAAAAGTGAAAAGCGAACGTACTTCACGGGGCCTCCGGGACAGGTAGGTATCGTTCGGGTATCTCCCACACCACGAGCGCGGGGGGCGTGTCTCGCAGCTCAGCAGAGTCTAGATACGCACGCATCGGCGGTAGCGGCCCCTGTCCTTCAGCCGCCAAGTTCAGCACGTCCGCGCCCAGTTCTTTTTGCAACGCCCCGGCGAAGTTCCAGGTGTCGTCGGCGCTGTAGCTCGTACCTATCAGCGTGACCGGAACCGTCTGCGCGCCGAACAAACCGCCACTCGAGCCGGATACATTTTGCGTCCGGCGGGCCTCGAGGCGGTCCGGCGGCGGCCCCAGCCCTTGAAGCGCGCCGAGCGGCAAAAACGTCAGCAGGTCGCCCTCGTAAGGTTTCTGCCCGGTCGTTTCGGTTTCGTACTCGGTCTCGAACAAACCGGGAATACCTTTGTCTGCTAGAGCGTCGGCGAGCGTAGAGGCGACGACTTCGGCCCCGGCGGGCGTCCAGTGCGTGTCGGTGCGAAGATAGACCTGCGTCTCGGCTTTGGCGTTTTGCAGCGGGGTCAAGAGGTCGGGCGCGAGCACGCCCCCGGCAACGAGTTCGGCGCGAAACGCCCTGTACCGCGCGCCCGTATAGCTCGGCAACGGGCGACCCACGTGTTCGGCGTAAACCCGCGATTTGTCCGGTATGAGCGCGACGATGAGCGCCACGTCTCGTTCGGCGAGCTGTGTCCGCGCCCGTTCGATAAATCTGAGCTTACGCGCCGTCTCCGCCGCCGCATCTTCATAAAAGGCCACCTCTTCGTCGGTAAAAAGCCAGCCGTCCGAACCGACTAGAACACCCTCGCGGCCCTCGTTCAGGAGGGTGTACTCGAGCACCCCCCAGGTCGAGATCGCCGCGTCCCGAAACGGCAGGGCTCCATTAAAGGTTTGCTCGTAACGAGCTGCCTGTTCGCCGCGCCAGAACGACCCTTCGTTCGGCCAGCGCCACGTCTCGGGCGTCAGCACAGCCGCTCCCGCACCGAGCAGCAAACTGACGACGAAGAACGTGCCGGGAAGCCAGCGCAAGGGGCCGGGTAATGGGTTTTGACGTGTATCGACGTATTCCTGCTCGGCAGCCGTAGAGGGTTGAGCCAGTGGGGTTTGCGGGGTTGCGCCGGTACGGTCCATCAAAATTGCTCCATTAAAATTGCCCCATCAAAACTGGAAGTACAAAAAGGGCGAGAAGCTCTGCGCGGAAAGCTGGAAGATACCCAGAATAAAAAGGGGCAACACCAGCAGATGCACCGTTTGCAACGCCCCCTGGCGCGGTTCAGGTGTGCGCCACAGCAGCGCGCGCCACCAGGGTGCCAGGTAGATAATCCCTACGCCGACGATAAGGGTAGCGACCTCGAGCCCCGTCACCTGCCAGCTGAAAGCCTCACCGAGCGCCCAGCCGTTGACCCCCAGCATCCCCTCGACCACCCGCCACGCCTCACCGACGTTCGTCGCCCGGAAGATCACCCAACCTAGAATCACGACCAGCATCGTTTTGGGAACCGCTAAGATTGCCGGGAGCGGTCGCCAGAGCTTTTTGCGGCCCAGAAACCGTTCTACCACTAAAAACCCGCCGTGCCACGCACCCCACAGCACGAACGTCCAGTTCGCACCGTGCCAGAGGCCGCCCAAAAGCATTACCAGCAGCAGGTTGACGTAGGTGCGGCCCGCCCCGCTACGGTTGCCGCCGAGCGGAATATAGAGGTAGTCGCGGAGCCATGACGAGAGCGAGATGTGCCAGCGCGTCCAGAACTCGGTGATGCTGCGGCTGACGTAGGGGTGGTTGAAGTTCTCCATAAAACGAAAACCTATCATCAGCCCCAGACCTACCGCCATATCCGAATAACCGGAAAAGTCGAAATAAAGCTGCACGGTGTAGGCGAGCGCCCCCAGCCACGCTTCGGCGGCGGTCGGGTCGGAGCTTGCAAAAACGCGGTCGGCGAGCGTCGCCACCCCGTCGGCGATCAGCACCTTTTTGCAAAACCCGACCATAAACCGCAGCGCACCCTCGGAAAACTTGTCGAAGGTATGCGCGCGCGCCGTAAACTGCTCGGCGAGGTCTTTGTAACGCAGCACCGGCCCGGCGATAAGCTGCGGAAAAAGCGCGATAAAGGCGCTTAAATCCCAGAAATTTCGGGCGGGCGGCGCGTCTTTACGGTAGACATCGACAACGTAGCTGATCGCCTGAAAGGTATAAAACGACAGGCCGATAGGCAAGACGACCTCCCAGGCGCTAAAGGTAGGTAGTCCGGCACCGGCAAAAGCCGCATTAAGACTGTCGACGCCGAAGTTGAAATACTTAAAGTACGCGAGCGCCGCCAGATCGCCGACGACGCCCAGCGTCAGGTACAGTTTGGCGGCGCGCGCTGTGGAAGCGTTCGCCACGCCCAGCCCCGCCAGATAGCTGAGCAGCGTGACGCCGAAAAAGAGTAGCAAGAAGTCCGGACGCCACCAGCCGTAAAAGACGTAGCTCGAGACCAGAATCAGCAGCGAGCGGTGCCTGAACGGGGTGAGGTAATACGCCCCCAAAAAGAGGGGTAAGAAGAGAAACAAAAAGACGTGGGTGGAAAAGACCATCTGACGGGCTATTCAGTAGCGGTGGTGTTTTGTACGAACACAGCGGTGTCGTCCGGCAGCACGAAGGTGCTGTAGACCGCGCCGCGCCCCAGTTGCACTTCATCGAAGGCGGTAACGACCGTTTCCCCCTCAAACGCCCCGAACGCAGCCGAAACCGGGTTGACGGCAATACTGCCGACTTCGCCGGAAGGAACGTCGGGGATCACCGCCGTCGCACCGTCCGCTGTTTTGAGGTTGACGGGTTTTTCAGACGTGTTGTAGAGCGTCAAAAGCGCCTGCGCGCGGTTTTCCAGGGTCGGGTCTTCTATGAGCGTAACGGCGTCACCCAGAACGACCGTGTAAAAACGCCCGGCAGCTACCTCCACGGTTTCGCTCACGCTTCCTGCGCTCAGCGCCGCAGCGCCCTGCGTCACCACCCGGTAGGGGCTCACCGCGCCGTAAGCGAGCGCCTCAAAGTCGGTGTTTCCGAGGCTCGAGGTCGTTTCGCCTTCCGCAGAAGCGTTTAGGACGCGCACAAAGGCGGCGTCGGCGGGTGGCGCGGGGGCGTAGAGCCCTTCTTCTTGCGCGCCGGTCAGCAGCGAGCAGGCCAGCAGCGCCGTAAATAAAAATTTTTTCATGTATACCCCCTCGGTGACTAAAACTCAGGTTCAGCTCAAAACCACGTCATCGTACCGCACACCAGTCTCAACTACGCTTAGATTTACGTGGGTTTGCCTTCATCACGCCTTTAGCGTGGTGTATACAATAGCTCATGTCACGTATGCCAGCCGATCTAATCGACGCCAAACGGCGCGGTGAGACCCACAGCCGCGCGGACTTAAGCGATTTTCTGGAGGGCTATCTGGCGGGGCGCGTACCCGACTATCAGGTGGCGGCGTGGCTGATGGCGGTCTGTTTTCAGGGACTGAACGAACAAGAAACGGGCGACCTGACGCTGCTGATGGCCCGTTCCGGCGACGTCCTCGACCTCTCGAGCCTCCCTCACACCGTAGACAAACATTCGACCGGGGGCGTCGGCGACAAGACGAGCCTGGTGCTCGCGCCACTGCTCGCCGCGTGCGGGGCGACGGTCGCCAAGATGAGCGGGCGCGGCCTCGGACATACCGGCGGCACGGTCGATAAACTCGAGAGTATCCCCGGTTTTCACGCCGAGCTTTCCGAAAGCGCGTTTTACGCCCAGGCCGAGCGGATCGGGGTGGTCGTCACGGGCCAGTCGAAAGACCTCGCCCCGGCAGACGGGTTGCTGTACGCGCTCCGCGACGCGACCGCTACGGTGGCGTCGCTGCCGCTTATCGCCGCCTCGATTATGAGCAAAAAGCTGGCGGGTGGCGCGCAGCATATCGTGCTCGACGTCAAGGTCGGGGACGGCGCGTTTATGAAGTCGGCGGGCGAAGCCGAGGCGCTCGCCCGGACGATGATGGCTATCGGCGCGGGCGCGGGCAAAACCGTCCGGGCGCTCCTCAGCAGGATGTCGGAGCCGCTCGGCCGGGCGGTCGGCAACGCCGTAGAGGTCACAGAAGCGGCGCGCTGCTTGCGGGGGGACGGCCCGAGCGATCTGCTCGAGCTGTCTTTCGCGCTCGCCGAATTGGGTTTGACGGCAGCGGGGCTCCCCGGCGACCGGAAAGTGTTGGAAGCGGCGGTCTCGAGCGGGCGCGCGTATGAAAAGCTCGAGACCTGGGTCGCCGCGCAGGGCGGCGACGTGAGCGCGTTGGAGCGGCTCGAGACGGCCCCCGAACAACACCTCGTTCGCGCCGAGCAGAGCGGTTTTGTAACCGAGCTGGGGGCGCTCGCCATCGGTCAGGCGGTCAAGGTGCTGGGGGGTGGGCGCGCGCAAAAGGGTGACGCTATCGACCCCGGCGTCGGGGTGGTGTTACACGCGGCAGTCGGTACGGAGGTCACGGCGGGCGAACCGCTGCTGACGATGTACCACCGGGGGCGCGGCGCTGAGGCTGCGCTCGAGCTCCTGCGCGGCGCGGTCGTCGTTGCAGAAACGCGGCCTGAGCACACACCACTGATCTTAAAAACACTCTCACTTTGAGCGTCGCGCTCCATTTACCCCGAACGATTCTCCACGCCGTGCAGAGGCACGCCCACAACGCCGCGCCGGACGAATGCGTCGGCCTGCTGTTCGGTCACGAAGCGCAGGTTACGCGTTCGGTGGAACTGACCAACCGCGCGCCGACCCCCCGAACCCGGTTTTTTGCCGATCCGCAAGAGCTGATTGCGGCTCTCGGCGGGGCCGACGCGCAGGGCGAGACGTTGCTGGCGGTCTATCACTCACACCCGGACGGCGCGGCCTTTCCCTCGAGGGCGGACGTTGCCGCCGCACAGTACGACGCTACGCTGCTGATCGTAACGCCGACGGAAACGCGGGCGTTTCAGGTGGGGGGACAGCACATTTCAGCGGTGGAGCTGGTCATCACGCCCTGAAAGGTCTGGTCGAACGCGCTCTGAAACTTCTCGAGCCGGAGTAAGGCCCAAGGCGCACGCATATGAGTTTTTCCAGAAGCCGGAAGCACTTTCGCCTGGTACTCGAGTGCCTGTTTTCCAAGCGAGCAAGCCGGGAAGCTGAACTTTTCATCACAACTGTTCGCTGTGATTACAAAATCAGGTCGGGCGTGCGCCCCGCGTCAAGCTTACCGACTGCTTTGGAGGTCGCCGCGAAGCTCGGCTTTAAGCAGCGGAGCGAGTTTTTTAGCGAGGGCGCGGCTGTAGATTTCGGCCCCTTCGGGCGAGAGGTGGAGCGCGTCGTCGAACACCGCCGGGGTGAGGCCGGGAACCGCGCGCGTATCGAGCAGTTCAGCGCCGTGGTCGGTCAATAGAGTCCGCAACGCCGGGTCGAGCGTGTAGGGATCACGAACCGGTGTAGCGACGAAAACGACCCGAACCGAACGGGTGTCGATTTCGGCCAAAAACCGCTTCAGGCGTGTGTAGCGCCCCGCCAGGGTCACTTGGTCGGGGTTCGACGTGGGTGCCGCTGTCGGTGTCGCCTCGGCAACCTGAGCGGGCTGGGTTTCGTTAAGGCTCCGCTGCGTCTGCCGGTAAAGCGGCAACGTCGCCATCAGGCGCATCCTCACCCGCTCCCGGTGGGCAAAACTTACGAACGTTTTGGACAGCAAAAAGTCGGCGCGTTGGGGCAAGGTGGTAAAGTCCTGCGCGAACGCCCCCGGAACGTCGCGGAGCGTGGTGTGATGACGCGCGATACGCCGAATTTGCTGCGGGTTGGCCTCTACGTCCTCGAGCCTGTCACCCGCAAAATTGACGACGATCACGTCCGGTTGCGCCGTAGACGGGCTGAGGTAGTGATGGTATACGTAGGCCCAGTCGAGGATGTCGCTGGCGTCGGGATAGATAAAACTCAGCGAAAAAGCGTCTGGAGCGACGCCCTGCGCGGCTAGAACCGGCTCGAGGGCGGCTACATCGACGCCGTGACGGGTGATCGAACTACCCAAAAAGAGCAGGTCGTGGTCCGCTTTACCGAAGCTACCGACGATCTGCGGAATGCTCTCGATGTGCGCTACGTCGGCGGAGAGGTGGGGCTCGAGCCGCCGCATCCCCGCTTCGACGACGAGCAGCAGCGCGAGCACCACCGCCGCCGTTTTAAGTCCGTTAAAACTGGAAGTAGATAAATTCATACTGTCCTAAAGCTGGAAAAAACCAGAGCATGAGAAAAGCGTAACCGTAAACCAGACCCCGTACCCACCACTGCGTTTTAAGAAGAGCCAACACGTCCTTCCGGCGCTCGAGCCACACCTCGAAGGCGAGCAGCGGCAACACGTAAAAGACGATGAGCACCCCCGCACCGAGCGCAAAGGGCGTCAGCTGAAGGTTGCCGAACTGCTGCGCCATCTCCCAAACTTGCGATATCGACTCGGCGCGGAAAAAAAGCCAGCCGATACAGGTGAGGTGAAACATCACTAGAATGCTCAGTAGGCGACCCGGTACGAGACCGGAGCGAAGCAGGGCTCGAGGCTGCGTTGCCGGAGAAAAGCGGTCGAAAAGCCGGTAAACGCAGAGGATAAGACCGTGAAAAACGCCCCACGCCACGAACGTCCACGCTGCGCCGTGCCAGAGGCCACCCAAAATCATCGTCAGCATCAGGTTGCGGTAGGTCAGCAGTGGCCCGTAACGGTTGCCGCCCAGCGGGATATAGAGGTAGTCGCGGAGCCACGACGAGAGCGAGATATGCCACCGCGACCAGAAGTCGCTCGGTGACGCGGCAAAGTACGGCATCCTGAAGTTCAGCATCAGGTCGAACCCCAGCCACTTGGCGACGCCCCGCGCGACGTCGGTATAGCCCGAAAAATCGCCGTAAATCTGAAAAGCGAAGGCGTACACGCCGATCAGCACCTCCGGGCCACTCAAGGAGGAGACGTCGCGGCTAAAGACGGCGTTGGCGATAGGGGCCATGTTGTCGGCGATGACGACCTTTTTGAACAGACCGAGGAGGATCAGGTAGGAGCCTTCGGCGAAGTTCGCGCGGTTTTGCGGACGTGGTTGCAACACCTGCGGCAAAAACTTGGCGGCGCGTTCGATAGGCCCGGCGACGAGTTGCGGAAAAAACGATACGAACAAGGCGAAATCGAAAAATCTCTTCGTAGCGGGTAGTTCGCGGCGGTACACGTCGATGGTGTAAGACATCGTTTGGAAGGTGTAAAACGAAATGCCGACGGGAAGTAATACGTTCAAAACCGGTAGCGAACTGTCGACGCCGAGGCTACTCATGAGTCCAGCAAACGATTCGGTAAAAAATCCCAGATACTTGAAAACGCCCAACACGCCCAGGTTGGCGCACATCGACAGCGTAAGCAGGAGTTTGCGGCGGCGCGGCGCTTGGGCGCGCTCCAACCACCCCGCCACGTTGAAGTCGATAATCGTCGAGATAAGTAGCAGCGATAAAAAACGCCAGTCCCAAAACCCGTAAAAGGTATAACTGGCGACCAGCAAAATGGCATTTTGCACGCGGAAGTTGCGCCGGGAAAGGCTGTAAAGTGCGAATACGAGCAGAAAAAAAATCCAGAATATGTAGCTGTTGAAAAGCACCTGTACCCCCACGCTGAGGTCCGAGACCCGCTCGCCCCAACCATGTAGCCAGCCCAATGTAGCAAGCCCTCCCGAACCCGGCAGGCGAAGCGGTCACGTTTTTTGCCCTTCCCCGGCACCCTTTACCCTGCCGCCGTGCGTTGAGCTTGCGATCCCGAAGGCGGTTCCGGCATAAGTTGTTTGCGCCCAGCTTGTTTGCGTGCAGGTTGTTTGAACACATGCGGCACAACCTACCCGCACAAGTCAGTGCCGTACCCTAGAGCTATGTTCAGCAAACCTCAGCTCGACCGTTACCGTCGCCAGTTGATCTTGCCCGGTGTCGGCGCGGCGGGTCAGCAGCGGCTTTTAGCGGCGAAGGTGCTGGTGGTCGGTGCGGGCGGGCTCGGCTCACCCATCCTCCTCTATCTGGCGGCGGCGGGTGTCGGTACGCTCGGCGTCGTAGATGACGACGTAGTAGAGCTCAGCAATTTGCAGCGGCAGGTGCTGCACGGCGGCGGGACTCTGGGACACAGCAAGGTGACTTCGGCGGCAGCTCGGCTCGGAGACCTCAATCCGGAGGTGCGAGTAAAGTCTTTTGAGACGCGCTTAAGCGCCGAAAATGCGCTTCAACTGCTCGAGCCCTACGACCTCATCGTCGACGGTTCCGACACCCTGACCACCCGCTACCTGCTCTCCGACGCCTGTGTGCTGCTCGACAAACCGCTGCTCTACGGCGCATTGTCACAGTTCGAGGGGCAGCTGTCGCTCCTGCACGCGCCCACCTCGGCGGGCCGGGGGCCGTGCTACCGCTGCGTGTATCCGGAACCACCGCCCGCCGGTACCGTCCTCAGCTGCGCCGAAGGGGGCGTGTTCGGAGGGTTGCCGGGGGTCGTCGGCAGCCTGATGGCGGTCGAGGCCACCAAGTATCTCGTCGGTTTGGGCGCGTCGCCCGCGAAGCTCACGCATTACGACGCGCTCAGCGGGGACTTCCGCACCGTCAAGCTCAGGCGCAACCCGGCGTGTCCGAGTTGCGGCGACACACCCAGCATCCGGAGCCTCGAGGAGTACGCGGACTACGAAGCGTTTTGCGGCGTCAGCTAGCGGGGAGCGGGACGAGCGTAACCTGTAAAGTGTAGGGTTTCCCTTGTTTCCGATTCTCGAGCGACCTCTCGAAAAGGTTGTTCAAGGTTCTCTGTAACTCCTTGGCCTCCTCGTCGGTAAGCTGGGCCGTCGCGTCCCGGTAGAGCACGACGGGAGACTGGAAGTTCTCGATTACGGTGTTCTCGAGCGTATCCACCGCATAGTTCGTCCAGACGGTACCGTCCTCACCACGGTACATACTTTGCACGTCCCAGCCATTTTCGCGGTAGGCGCGGGCAAGCCGCTGCACCAAATCGTGCAAAAACGGCTCGAGCTGCGCGCTGAGCCGCTCTTCCAGACCTGCATAGGGCGTCGTCTCAAAAGGGATCAGAAAGGCGTCGGCAACCGAGCGGTAGTGCTTGATGGGTCGGCCTGCCCGCTTCTCTTCGCGCGCGACGTACAGCAGCCCCGCCCGCAAGAACGTCTTCACCCGGTAATAGGTAGTGCTCACACTGTGCCCAAGCTCCGACGCCGCCTGTGACACCGTTCGCTCACGTGCCAAAAACGGCTTGAAAAACTCTTTGCTCGTGGGGTGGGTCAACATGCGAGCTTGCAAGGGGTCGTGAACTTCACACTTCGCGGGCGGCCTACTTGAATTTTTCTCTAACATTTTGAATAGCCTAGCACGCACGCTTAAAAGCATGACCGACTTAGAACAACGCTACGTCAGGCGAACCGAGCGCATCTACTACGCCGCGCAGATGCTCTTTTGGCTTTCTGTCTCCCTGCCACTGGCCCTCGGGGTCCTCTTTATTCAAGCGAGAGGGCTGGACCTTCTCCAGATAGGGCTGTTGCTGGGCGTTTACGCCGCGACGGTGGTTTTGCTCGAGGTACCCTCGGGCGGGCTCGCCGACGCTATCGGGCGCAAACGCGTCACGTTCCTGGCCTACGTGTTTCTGCTGGCCTCGAGCCTCGTTTTTCTCTTTGCCTTCTCGTTTTCCATGTTCCTGGTGTTTTACGTTCTTAACGGTGTCGGTCGGGCGTTCGCCTCCGGCGCGCTCGAGGCGTGGTTTATCGACCGCCTGCAAGCCGCTGATCCAGAAATCGACATTCAACCGTACCTTGCTCGAGCGGGAACCTTTGAACTGCTCGCTCTGACCACGGGTACGCTTTTGGGGAGCTACCTGCCTAACCTGTTCAGCTATCTGCCGGAGGACGGGACGGCAGTCCTCACGCCGCTCGCGGTGCCCGTGGTCTTCTCCGTTCTCGTCAAACTCGTGCTGCTCGCCTTCGTCGCTCTGTTTGTTGACGACCGGGTTGCAGACAGCACCGACACAGGCGTCGGAGGGCTAGCGGCAGTTGCCCGGAGTGCCTTTCAGCTCAGCCTCCACAACCCTACGTTGCGGCTGCTTTTCGGCGCAACCCTGGCCTCCGGTTTTGGCATGGCCGGGATTGAGACCTTCTGGCAGCCCCGCTTTGAAACGCTGCTGGGGGGCAGCGACGGGAACACGTTTATCTTCGGCGTCATTATGGCGGGCAGCTTTCTGATCGGCGCGCTGGGTAACCTGATCTCTATTCCTCTAGGCCGCCTTTTTAGAAAACGCTATGGGCTCCTCTCGGCGGCCTTTCAGGGGTTGCAGGGGATTGCACTTGTTTTCCTAGCACTTCAGAAAGCCACCTTGCCCGCCGCTGCTCTTTTTTGGTTCATTTACCTCACGATGGCGGTCAGGGGCTCCCCGAGCATGGCGCTCTTCAACCTCGAGGTTCCAAGCGCTCAGCGTTCCACCATGCTCTCCGTGGCCTCGCTCGTCTCCTACGCGGGGTTTTTCGTGGGGAGTGTCACATTGGGTTACATCGCCGAGCGCGCAGGCATTCCGACCGCTTGGCTCCTCGCAGGGGGCGTCACGGTGCTCTCGCTCGTGTTCTACCTTCGGGTGGACGCACGCGCGCGCACAACGCGGACGCCAGCTTCACCGGACTGAGTCCCACGTACAGCGTGGTAGCGTGAGAGAGCCTTTCGGGGCTTTTGCAATTGATTTTTGAGGTGACGATGCACAACATTTTACTAATTCCCGGTGACGGTATCGGACTCGAGGTTATCCCCGCCGCCGAACGACTTTTGCAAGAAACGGGTCTGAACCTCGAGTTCAGCTACGCCGAAGCGGGTTGGGACACCTTCCAAAAAACCGGCAACAGCGTCCCCGAAGAGACTCTGGAAAAGGTCAAGGCCGCCGACGCGACGCTCGCCGGTGCCTTTACCAGCCCCAGCGGAAGCCAGAAAGTACCGGGGTTTCAGGGTGCGATTCGCTACCTGCGCCGTACGCTCGACCTGTTTGCCAACCTCCGCCCCGCCAAATCGCGCCCGGTTCCGGGGTCTTTGCAAAACGTCGATATGCTGATGGTACGCGAAAACACGCAAGGGCTCTACGTCGAGCAGGAGCGGCGCTACGGCGACGTGGCGATTGCCGACGCGGTGATCACGAAGGGCGCGAGCGAACGCATCGCGCGAGTGGCGCTGCAAGAGGCGCGCAAACGGCGCGGCGAACTCGCCGTGATTCACAAAGCGAACGTCTTGCCGCTGACGACCGGGCTTTTTCTCGAGACCGCTATGGACGTCTCAAAAGAGTTTAGCGACGTGCGCACTTACGACATCATCGTCGACGCCGCTGCGATGAAACTCGTCCGTGACCCCGAAAGCTTCGATGTGCTCGTCACCACCAATCTTTTCGGCGACATCTTGTCGGACCTCATGGCCGGACTCGTCGGCGGCTTGGGCCTCGCGCCGAGCGCCAACTTGGGCGAGCATCACGCCATCTTCGAGCCGGTTCACGGTTCCGCCCCGGACATCGCGGGCAAGGGGTTGGCAAACCCGGCAGCAACCTTTTTAACGGCGGCGATGATGCTCGACCATCTCGGCGAAACGGCGACCGCGCAGAAGATAGACCGCGCCGTAGACCAGGTGCTCGCAGAAGGCCCGCGCACCGCCGATCTAGGCGGTGAGGCGACGACGCAAGAGTTCACGCACGCGGTCATCGGCGCGCTGACTCACTCTGGTAGTTAGCTAAGCGAGCCACATTGCTTTATGGAGGGTCAGTCCACAATAAACAAGGTGGCCCCATCTGGCGACGACGAGCGGTGCGCTTCAGCATCGTCTGCCACTTGGTAGCTCATGCCCGGCGTCAACGTAAAGGTGCGGCCGTCCTCCAATTCGGTGTCCAGTTGCCCATCAAGCACCAGCAGGATATGTCCTTTGCTGCACCAGTGGTCAGCTAGGTAACCCGCCGTGTACTCTACCCGGCGCACCCGGATGCTCCCAAAGTGCTGGGTACGCCAGCGCGCCGTGCCCGTCTCACCAGGGTGCGTCGTTTCTTCTACTTGTGCCCAATCCGTTGTGCTGAAGGGAATGTTTTGGATCTTCATGACGTAAAGCTTACCTCATTGTTGTTTGGCGTCTTGCCCGTCGCTACAACAAGCTATGGGTAGAGCCGCCGCAACTTGATGCGGGCGTCCTGAGTCTTAAACTGCCATACCACCCTCGCCTGTTGTTTGCTACGCACCTCGTACCGCCCCGTTACTCGAGCTTGACCTCGAGCACCGTGTATTCGGTTTTGCTGCGGCCCATCGAAAATTTGATCCGGTCGCCGCTACGTTTGCCGAGCAGTTCGCGGCCCAGCGGCGACTCGTCGGAGATGCGGTTGTCCAGAATATCGGCCTCGTGCGTACCGACGAGCTGATAGGTGACCTTTTCGCCGCCACTGTCCTCGAGAACCAGACTCGAGCCCAAGCGGGCGATTTTGGCTTCACCGGCTTTGGGTTCGACCACCACGGCGCGGTGGATGATCTCCTCTAGGTCGGCGATACGCGCTTCGTTCGCGCTCTGCTCCATGCGGGCCTCGTCGTAAGCGGCACTTTCGCGCAGGTCGCCGTCGGCAATCGCAGTACCCATGTTGTCCGAAATCTGCTGACGTTTGACCTCGACGAGGTGCTTGAGTTCTTCTTTAATCTTTTCAAACCCCTGCGGGGTGAGCTGAACTGGTTTTTTGGTCATCATCTACCCTTTCGTAACGCGATTGGTATCTGTACAAGCGTCCAGTATACGGCGTACCAGCTCACGACTTTGAAACCGCGCCCGGAACGTTCTATCTGAGCTGCGCCAGCCACCCCGTTCGTTTTCGGCATGGAGTTGGTTTAGAGGCGCTGATCCACTTTCAACTCACCTGCGGACGTTGCCCACATCAGCTGGGTACACTACAGCTATGGAAAAGGTTGAAAAGTCCCTTACCGAACAGCGCGAGCAGCGTTTGCGAAACTTGGAGTCGCTGGCTGAGCGCGGTTTCGAGCGGTATCCGCACGCTTACCACGCCAGCCACACCGCCGCCGCGCTCCACGCCGCACACCCCAAAGAAAGACTTTCCCCCGGCGACCACTTTGACGAAACCGTCACCGTCGCGGGCCGGGTGATGCTGCTGCGCGGCATGGGTAGAGCCACCTTTGCAACCTTGCAAGACGCCTCGGGACAGCTTCAGGCGTACTTTCAAAAAGACGTGCTCGAGGTCTACAACGCGCTTAAAAAGATAGACCTGGGCGACTGGCTGGAGGTCTCCGGTACGCTGTTCGTTACCAAAACCGGCGAGCTGACGGTGCAGGCTACCGACTTTCGCCCGCTCGTTAAATCGCTCCGACCTTTGCCCGACAAGTATCACGGTCTAACCGACAAAGAGGCGCGTTACCGTCAACGTCACCTCGACCTGCTGGTTTCGCCGGAGGTCAAACGGGCGTTCGTGCTGCGTTCGCGCGCAGTGTCGTTTATCCGGCGTTATCTGGACGATCTGGGCTTTTTAGAGGTCGAAACGCCCGTGTTGCAGAGCGTCCCCGGCGGGGCCGAGGCGCGCCCGTTCGTGACGCATCACAACGCGCTTTCGCACGACTTTCACCTGCGAATCTCGCTGGAGCTCTACCTCAAACGCCTGATCGTCGGCGGTTTCGACGCGGTATACGAGATCGGCCGCAACTTCCGCAACGAAGGTATCGACCACAAACACAACCCTGAATACACGATGCTGGAACTTTACTGGGCGGGCCGCGACTATCTGGACATTCTGGCGCTCGTCGAAGACTTGTACAGCAAGCTCGTTTACGAGCTGACCGGTTCGGTGAAACTCACCTATCAAGGCACCGAGATAGACTTTACTCCGCCGTGGCCCCGCGTCGATTACACAGGCGGGCTGGCGGAACGTGCGGGAATAACGTTCGACCTTTTAGACGAACCCAAACTGCGGGACTGGGTGCGCGAGCACCACGCGCCCAAAGATGGCGACGCACTCGCCGACCGGCCCATCGGCGAGATTTACGACAAGCTTCACGGCATCTACCTCGAGCCCCACTTGGAGCAACCCACCTTCGTCGTCGATTATCCGCTCGCTATCAGCCCACTCGCCAAAACCCACCGCTCACGCCCCGGACTGGTCGAACGTTTCGAGCCGGTCTGTATGGGGATGGAACTCGGCAACGCCTTTAGCGAACTCAACGACCCGCTAGACCAGCGCGCCCGTTTCGAGGCGCAGCAGGCGCTCCGCGACGCGGGCAACGACGAAGCGCACGCTCTGGACGAGGAGTTTTTGGCGGCGCTCGAGTACGGAATGCCGCCGGCCGGCGGCCTGGGGCTCGGTATCGACCGTCTGGCGATGCTTTTAGCCGACGCGCCGAGCATCCGCGACGTGATCTTGTTTCCGCTGCTAAAACCGGAGTAGGGAAACTTTACAAACGGCTGCTCGGTTCCGAATGCTATTGTGAGTTCATGAAGCAGTTCAGCGTCAAAAATGACCACGCGGCAGAGTTGCTCGAGGCGATTACCCACCTGACCGGAAAGGGTAAAACCGAGGTCATCGTCAGTGCTCTGGAAGCGTACCAGGCCGAGCTGCTGCGTGCAGGCGACGCGCAGAGAGCTTTAGACGCTATCAGAAAGACCGTTCACCCGCACCTGCTTCCCGAGTACCGGGGGAGAGCGCCGAGCAAAGCCGAACTTGAAGAGATGCTCGGGATGCCCTGAGTCTTTGCCGATGGTGATCGACACGAGCATCCTGATGCATGTATTCCTCGAGGAGGCGGGTTGGGAGGAGACTGTTGTTCATCTCTTACACCAACCCGTTCGCCTTTTGTCAGTGGCGTCCCTTGTCGAAGCGCAAGCAGTGGTGGCAGGGCGCACGAACGCCGACGCGGTTGCTGTACTGGACAGGTTACTGCTCAGCCTAAAGCTCGAGCTTGTACCCCTAGACATCGAACAGGCGCAGTTGGCGCGCACGGCTTATTTGCGTTACGGCAAGGGGCAAGGCAACCGCGCCGGTCTCAACTACGGCGACGTGATGGCCTACGCACTGGCAAAACAGCGAGGTGACGTTTTGGGGTTTGTCGGAGACGATTTCAACTACACCGACCTCTTCGTCGTTCGGTTTCCCCGTCGGTAACAGTAGGCTGCCCGCCGAGGCTTGTCGCGCCTGACCAACGCACCGGTTACTTTCGCCACTGGTTCGCCCGCTCATTTTTCGCCGCCAGCGTCGCCGTTTCCAAAATCCGCTTGGCCCGCGTCTCCGGCCTTTTCGCGTTTAGAATCCACTCCAGAATGCCCCGTTTGACCGAACGCGGAAACGCTCCGAATTTCGCTTCAGCGTCGCCGTTTTGCCTCAGTGCAGCAATCAGGTCACCAGGGAGCTCGAGCCTTTCCACCCCGTCCAGAGCAGCCCACGATCCGTCCCTTTTAGCCGCTTCGACCTTGGCGAGTCCCGCCGCCGTCATCTGCCCGCTGGCGATAAGCCGCTCTACACGCTCCTTGTTCGGTTTCGACCAACCGCTGCCCGCTTTACGCGGCGCAAAATAGAGCATCGTGCGCGCGTCGTCGAGTTTGCGCGGTACAGAGTCTATCCAACCGAACGCGAGCGCCTCCGAGACCATCTCGTCATAGCTCAGGTACGGCTTGCCGGTAGCTTTTTTGTACGTCACGAGCCAGACGCCCTCGGTCTGGGTGTGGTTCGCCTCCAGCCACGCCCGCCACCCGGCGCGCGTTTCGGCGTGAACCGAAGGGAGCTTCATGCGCTGGAGGATAGCACGCCGTACGAGGGGGGTCTCGGCGCGCACCGCGCTGTCCGGGGCGGTTTTTAGAAACCTGTACGTTATACTCGGTCAGCAGGTGCTGTGTAACACGCCCAGCCGCACGTTACCGCGCCGAACACCACGCCGGAGCTCTATCACACGTTGTCACCAACGTCTTGTCACGCACGCGCCCATGCAGAGGCGTATAAAGGGGAACCAGGCTCACGAGGTAGCCCAGCTATGACCCACGAACCCGCGTCCGAACCCGAACTCGAGGAAGCTCTAGACGAGGCCGAAGACCGTTTTTATACCGTCTTCGACGTCAACCCGGCCCCCGCGCTGATCATTCGTCTATTCGACGAACGTATCGAACTCGTCAACAGCGGGTTTGCCGAAATGCTCGAGGTTCGGCGCGCCGAGCTTAAGGGCAAGCTGCTACATCAGTTCGACTTTTTTACCGACCTTCAGGCGCGTGAACGGTTGCTCGGCGAACCCCGTCATTTTAGAAGCGTGACGAAGCTCGAGATCGAACTGAGGGCGCGTAGTGGCGAGCTTAAAACGGTCCTGGGGTCGGCTAAACCGCTCGAGTTCGAAGACCAGACCTGCGCCATTTTGACCTTCGCCGACATCACCGAGCAAAAGCAGGCCGAAGAGCATTTCGCCGCGATGTTCCGGATCGCCCCGGCACCCGCCGGAATCATCGACCTCGAGACGGGGCGTTTCACAAACGTCAACGAACGTTTTTTCGAGTTTTGCGGGTGTACCCGCGCCGACGTGCTCAACCGCACGGGATACGAGCTGGGGCTCTGGCCCACCCAGTTGCCCGAGCCGCTACGCGCGGCGTTGGGGGGCAAAGCCTCTTTTCACGAGCTCGAGCTCGAGCTGCGTACCAAATCCGGTGATGTGCGCGACGTATCGGCTTCAGCCGAGATTTTCGACGGCGGCGAACTGCTGCTGATGTTTCATGACGTCACGCAGCGGCGGCAAACCGAGCGGCAGCTGACGCAGGCTATCGGCGAGGTGATGCGCGACGCCCAGCTTTTTTCGCAGCTGATTATGGAACGCCTGACCCAGCTTAAAACGCAGCGTAGCGGCGAACCCACCTCCGCTTCGCTGAGCCCACGCGAGCGCGAGGTGTTGCAGTGCGTCGCCAAAGGACTCGGCAACGACGCTATCGCCGCCGAGTTAGGTATCGCCGCGCCGACGGTACGCAACTATATTTCAGCGATCTACACCAAAATCGAGGTGCGTTCACGCGCCGAAGCGGTGGTCTGGGCGCGTGAACGCGGGCTCGGCGGGCTATAGACCGGGTTTCTATCGATATTTGTAACAGGTGTCAGCTGACTTGCGCTGCGCTTGGTTGGAAGAGCAAAGTCTACCACGCACTTTAGAGAATAAAATCTGGCCGGAAGGAAGAGTGCAGCTTCTCGTGAAACTGCTACTGCGGCAAAAACGCCCCGGTTCATGTATACGCAACCCGACCTGTGTTTTTCAGCCTTGATTCTTATTTCTTGCTCCCTACTTTTCCTCATCCGGCACATCGCGGCACTATATTTGAAGTGTTTGCAAAGCCCGAGTTACTGCAAACGTGGGGCTCGAGCTAAAAGCTCGTCCAGTATCTGTTCGATACGTTCGGGCGCGACCTTTTCGACCAGAAACGAGTGGCGCGGGTTCGCAGCTTCCGAGTGCCAGACGTGGTCGCCGCTCGCCAAGACCTCCAGACGGTGCTCACGGCGCAGGTTCCAGAACCCGGCGTCGGGTCTGACCGCGTAAAGCACCGCCGTCAGGTCCCAGCTCGCGCGTTCGCCGTAGTTATTCGTTCCTGGATAGAGTTCGTACGCCCGGGCCACCGGGTTTTCCGGCAACGACTCGCCCAAAACGCTCCCGGTCATGATGTCTTCACCGATCTCACTCCCGCTGAACACCATCTCGGTGGGCCAGCTTTCGATCACCTGCTGCGCCGTCCGTCCGTCGCGGTAAGGGCCGTCGCTCAGGTTGAACTCGGTTTTTTCCGGGTCGGCGGGAAAGCGCCCACCCATCACCACGAGCTTATCGACCTTCCGGGCGACGAGTTCGCGCCCACCCAGCGGACTGTAACGGTCGGGCGGTGAACGCAACAAGTCGGCTAGGTTTTGCAAAAATCCGACCGTGACGACCGTTACGCTGCCGTCGTCTTCAGCGGCTAAGACCTTGCGGTAGGTAGCCACGGCCTCTTGCGCCTGGTCTCTATTTTTGACGTCGCTCTCGTATTCGTCGACTAGGGCCTCGAGGTAGCCCGTGTCGGGTTCTATCCAGTACGGGTGCGCGTCTTCCCAGCGTTTACCCCCGTACGCGCCGACCGGGATGTCCGGACGCCCGTAGTAGGTGTTGATCACGTCGAGCGCGCCCGCGCTCTGCGGGTCGCCGACGACGGTTACGGTCGCCAGAATTTCGGCCTCGCCCTCGTCGGCGAGCGCGTGCAGTACCGCGAGCGCGCCCGCGTCGTCGGCGTCGTAACCGAGGTCGGTGTCGAAGATGACGCGCACGCCCGGTTCTCGTTCAGCTGGCGGCTGGGCCGGTGCGGGTCGGGCCGGTACAGGTTGAGTTGGCGCTGCGGGCGTCTCGAGTTGCGCGCAGCCTGCCAACGCAAGCAGACAAAAATGTAAGGACTTAAACAACGCTCGTTCCTCCTGGGGCGTGGGGGGTGAGCGCCCCGCTGCGGGCGCACTGCCCCACAGCATGACAGGCGCAGGAATGAGACAGTGTAGCGTCGTCACGACCAGGTACGTCTTTCGGCGTCGGGGGTGGGCGAAAGGTAAGCTCACGCCCGGTCGATTCTCGGCGCAAACATCTCATAGCCCGACCAGTCCAGTGCGATGCCCGAGACCTGTTCTTGCTCGACCACGAACTCGAACGTTACCTCTCCCCCTTTGAGCCGCCCCCGAAACCGGGTCGGCGACACCGCCCGAAGCCGCGCCGTCGGCAGGAGCGGAAACGTTACGCAGAGGTGATCACCGACGAGTTCGACGCGCGCGTCGGTGCTGCGGCCCGCGAACTCGGTGCGGTAGGTGCCTTCGTAAGTTGCCAACACGTGAGCATCGACACCGACCTGGGGAACGTCACGCGGTAGGTCGTACGGTTCGCTGAAAACTGCGGCGGCGAGGCTTTGCTCGAGCCCCCCTGCGCTGCCGTTGTCGAAGTTGGACAAAACGATAACAGTCACGTCCTCAGCAGGGTAGTGCGTCAAAAACGAGGTAAACCCGAAAGTTCCGCCGCTGTGACCCCACCACGCTCGCCCGAACTTCTGTCCCGCGACGACGCCGTAACCGTAACCCGCACCCCCCATCGACGCGTCCTGCGTAACCGGCGTCAGCATCCGTCGGCGGGTCGCGGAGGTGAGAAAGCCGTCTTCAGCGAGCGCATTTTTGAGGCGGTGGAGGTCGTCTAGGGTGCTGTAGATACCCCCCGCGCCGATCTCGACCGACAGGTCGATGTACGCGGCGGGCCGAACCCCCCCGTCGTCTAGTCGATACCCCGAAGCGCGTCCCCGTACGAGCGGATCGCCCGCGCCGACTGCTGTCCGGGTCAGTCCCAAAGGTTTCAGGACGATTTCCGACAGCGCCACGGCAAAGGGTTTCTCGGTAACGTGCTCTAAGGCTGCCGCGAGCAGCGCCCAGTTCGCGTTGCTGTACGAAAAGCGTGACCCAGGCTCGAATACGTAAGGAGTTTCGGCGATGCGGTCGATCAGTTCCGGCAGCGTGTGCGGGCGACCACACCACGACGCCGCGTCCTCGAGGGTGATGTGGTCGGCGACGCCCGAGGTGTTCGACAACAGGTGATGGAGCGTAACGCGTTCGGCGTCCGGAAAATCCGGTACGAAGGCGCTGAGTCGGTCGTGAGTAGAGAGCCGCCCAGCGTCGACCAAACGCAAAACGGCGGTAGCGGTCAGGATTTTGGCGACCGACCCGATACGAAAAACGTGTTCAGGTGTGAGCGGTACACCGAGCTCGGCGCTCGCCCTGCCGTACCCCTTGCGGAGCAGCACCTTCTCTTTTTTGGCGACGAGCACACCCCCGCTAAAGGTTTCCTGCTCTACATGAGCGTTGACGAGTCCATTTAACTTACGGTTTACCGAACCGAACATGTCAGCCTCCCTCAGAACAAGATGCGCGCTACTCTAGGTGAGATGGAAGACCGAAATTCGGCTAGACCGCTGGGCGTAACTACGGTAGGAGCTGCGGAGATGCTCGCGGACGTATCGTTGCAACGTTTTCTCGAGCCCTTTGTGGCGCGCGAATGCACGGTCGCGCGGGCCGCCGAGGAGCTCAGGGTGGCGGCGAACAGCCTGCTCTACCGGGTTAAACGGTTTCAGGCGGCGGGTCTGCTCCGCGTGGTACGCGAAGAAAAACGTGCGGGGCGCGCCGTCAAGGTCTACCGCTCGGTCGCCGACGCTTTTTACGTCCCCTTTGCGCTGACGCGCGCAGAGACGTTGGAGGTACTTTTTTCTGGGCTCGACAGCTCTCTGCGCGCCCTCCTTTATAGGAACCTCGCCAAAGCCATGACGCAGGCCGAAACGGAGCTGGGGCTCATCGTCTGGCGCGCGGAGGAGGGAGATGTGCGGACACGCTTCGCTACCGGTTCCCAAAAATTCGACCCTCTCGAGCCGGGCGCACCCTCCGCGCTGCTTTTCTGGTCGCCGGAGGTGTGGCTGGAGCCGGACGACGCCAAGGCATTACTGCGCGACGTGACCGAGCTGATCGGGCGCTATCACGGGCGGGGCGGCAGGGGACGCTATCTGCTGCATCTGGGAGTATCGCCGCTCGAGGACGGCTGACTAGGCGACCGACCGGAAGAAACTCGCCACATCAAAAAAAGGGCTCCGAAGAGCCCCTTACGCCAGTGCCGAGCCGTTAAAGGCCGATAGTTTTTCCCGAACGGATACACGACGTACACACGCGCGTAGCGCGGGCGTTGCCGCCGGTCAAGACCTTGACGCGTTGCAAGTTGGGCATCTTCCACGTTTTGGTGATGCCGGTCGTTTTTCTGCCGACGCCGCCGTCGCGTTTGGCTTTGCCGCTCTGCACGACTTTATTTCCGGTTATGGGTTTTTTACCGCAGATTGCACATACTTTTGCCACAGTTCACCTCTCGCTTGGGCCTGACCCAAAACGCTACTCTAGCACGTTTACTCGGCGCTAAGCAAATAGAGGTGCGGGTTGTGTCCGCCGTGAAAGACGCTGAACCGCTCTAGAACGCGCCACGTCCGCTGCGCGCGCAGCACCCGCTCGAGCAACCTGAGTTCGTGCGTGAGCAGCACGAAGCGCGCGCCTGGGGCCGCGACGCGGGCCGCCTCTCGGAGCAGCGCCGGGTACAGCTCGGCGTTGCCGGTGTGCGAGCCGAGCGCGTCACCCCACGGGGGGTCGGTGACGATGACCTCGATGCTGGCGGCCTCCAGACCCGTGTCGACAGCGTCTACCGCTAGTAGTTCAGCGCCGTTGAGATCAGCAGCCTCGAGGTTTCGGGCGCTGCACGCCAGCGCCTCGGGGTCGAGGTCGCACCCTAAAAGGCGCGCCGGTCGCAGCTTCAGCCCCTGCTCGATCAAGAGCGTGCCGGAGCCGCACATCGGGTTGAACACCCGGTCGCCGGGTCCGACCGCCGCGAGTTCCAGCATCGCCGCCGCTACGCCTGCGTTAAGGCCACCAGCGAGATTGCAGACGCGCCAGGGCCGCGCCGACAACGGGCGCGGGGTCAGCCGCAGCAGCACCACCCAGCCCGCGCGCCCGTCCCCCCCGGCCTGCGCGCGCCGCACCCGGACGAGCAGTTCACCCTCGTCCGGTAGGTGCGGCAACCCCGTCGCCTCCGCCAGCAGTTCGGTCAGGCGGGTGTAGACCGCTGAATCACTTCCGGCGGCGCTCAAGCGAAAGCTGCCGAACGCCTCCCGCTCACCGAGCGCCGCCACCGCCGCCGCCAACCGCGACAGGTGTTCGTGACCTAAAAGCGCCTTCGGACGCGGCACCTCAAAATGCACGAGCTTGTATACCGCCACGACGCTGCGTAAACCTGACAACCTCGCCTCGTCGCCGACGAAGCGAAAACCCACCGCGCCCCTGCCCACGTCGACGCTCTGCACGCCCGTAACGTTTTTGAGTTCGTCGCGGGCGAAGGGCTCGAGCCCCGGCAACACCTCGGCCTCGAACGCGGTCGCGCCGATGTTGGGGCGCGCGCTCGCCGGACGTTCAGAATCGGGTGGGACGAATTGCGCCGCCTGGGACGCCCCGGCGGGTCGGCGTGAACGCGTTTTCGCTGTGACCGGACGTTTTGGGGGCGGTTCAGCGTCCGAACGTTTCGTACCGGGTCGCCCTTTAGCGGGGCGTTCAGCGGGACGCGTTCCGGACGGGCGTTTGGGGGAAGACCGTCCGGTGGTTTTCCGGGGCGACGGTTTCCGGGGCGGCGATTTCCCGGACAGCGATTTTCTGGGCGATGGTTTTCTGGGCGGAGGCACGCCCTCTACTCTACCGGACGCGCCGCCGGACAGGGCCACGCGCGGCGGCCCGGTAAGCTCGCTTAGTGACGCCGCGCGCCCTGTACCTGCACGTTCCATTTTGCCCCGGCATCTGTCCCTACTGCGATTTTCACAAGATGCGGCGGAGCGGGGGGCTGGTGGCGGCCTATCTGGAGCGGCTGCGAACCGAGGCTCTGGCGCTGTACACCGAGTTTCCGGGCGTGCTGGACACGGTTTATTTCGGCGGCGGCACGCCCTCGCACCTCACAGACGACGAGCTGGCCTTTGTCGTAGGGACGCTGCGGGAGACGTGGGGGTTTCCGGGGCTGCACGAAACGACGCTCGAGGCCGACCCTCTGACCTTCGACCGAAAACGCCTCGAGACTTTTCGGGCGCTCGGTTTCGACCGGCTTTCTATCGGGATGCAGTCGACCCAAGACGACGTGTTGCGGTTTTTGGGGCGGCAGCACAACGGACACGAGGGATTGGCGGCGGTCGAGACGGCGCTGGAGGCCGGTTTTATCGTCTCCGCCGACCTGATTACCGCCGTTCCCGGTCAGGACGCGGCGCGCGACCTGCACACGCTGGCGCAGACCGGCGTACCGCATATCAGCGTGTACAACCTCACAGTCGAAGCGAACACGCCGTTTGCGCGGCGCGGCGTCCGGGTCGATGAAGATAAGGAAGCCGACGACTACGCGCTGACCGAGCAGGTCTTAAAGGGTTACGGTTTGGAGCGTTACGAGGTCTCGAGCCACGCCCGACCCGGTTTCGAGGCGAAGCACAACGGGGTTTACTGGTCGGGCGAGCACTTTCTGGCGCTCGGGCCGTCGGCGGCGAGTTTCGTGCCGTCACCGGGACAGTTGGGTGAGCGCCGTACAAATCCGGTTATCAAAAGGTGGCTTTTGGGCGGCGCGCCGGAGGTCGTGAGAGTGGGGCCGCTCGAGTTCGTTCAGGACGTGCTGATGACCGGCCTGCGGACGCGGCGCGGGGTGGACGTGACGAGGTTGAGTGAGCGGGCCGGTGTCGACGTTGCAGCGCACTACGCCGCTGAACTTGCCAAACTCACGGACGCCGGTCTCGTCGAACGGTGCGGCCCCTACTTGCGCGTAACGGAAAAGGGACTGACGCAGCTTAACGGGGTCGTGGCGGCGTTTTTTTAGGGCTCGAGCCTGTCCACAAACCGGGCTAGGATGGGTCTATGCGGACTCGAGGGCGGATAATCACAGCAGCTACTTTTAGCAGCGTGACATTTCTTGCGACGTTCGCGTTGCTCTTCCAAACTGTGACTGACGAACAGACGCTCTTGTCTCAGCTTCACCTGCAATCGTCTACGAAATGTTGTGGCAGCCCACGCTACTAGCACTCCTGCTCGGCGCAGCTTCGGGCGGCGTATTTGAGAAGACCACACGGTTGCGTTCGGGCGTCCTCTACGCGGCCCTTTTGGGGCTTTTGGTCGCCGCGCCGACCGTTTACCAGGAGTGTCATCGGTTCAATAAACATCGTGCTGATCGGGTAACTTCAAGCAGCGAAGCAAGAATCTTCGGTCACCAAGGCATTTCTTAGAGTTCCGGCGGCGTGTTGCTGAGCCAGCTTCCAACTCAGGCCAGGTATTCGCTGCCGTTCCAGGCGCACCAGCTCGAAAGCTCGGTTGACCAGCTCAGCGTGTTGCAAATGGGCGGCGTAGGCCAAACACTGACACGCACTCAAGGCCAAGTTTTGTTTTCTGAGTCTGTGGCTCACTTCTAAAGACCAGCGTGCCGACCAAGCCTTAAAGACTTCCTGAACGCCAGCTTTGAGAGTACTGATCAGGGTCGTGAGGTGCCAGCCGAATCCTTGGGCTTTCCAGATGATCAGCAGTTCCACGATGCCGACTTCAGCTAAGACAACCTCGAGGCGTTTGATGTAGCGCCGAAGTTTGGGATACCACCTTGCTTTGCCTGGTAAAAAGCTCTTAGCCAGTTCATTGACGCGCACCTTTTGGGCCTCGAACATCACTTTAGCGTTGTTCCTGAAACGACCGACAAAGGCTAGCGGCAGTTGTTTCAAGGAGCGTAAGCCCAGCCGGGTGGTGAATTCGGCGTCTACGAGCAGCGCTTTGACCTTTACTCCCGCCGAAACAACGTCACCAGCAACGTTAAGCATGGCTTCAGTCGCGGTGAGCTTGGGGCAGCGCTCGGTGCTCATCAGCTCGTCAATGAACGGGTCGCAGCGCAACAGGTAGGGGTCCTCACCAAGCTGCACCAGCGCACTGCTCACCAGCGCGTGTCCCCACATCACGCTCTTGCGATTGCTGTCGTAACAGCGCCCGACTCCCTCGATACGTTCACCCTGGTGTTCGACCTTGAGCAGATCCACAGCCAAGTAAGCACCTTGAGGTGCGGCAGCTAAACGTCGTGCCAAAGCATCTTTGTGAGGCGTCGGATCCTGCGCTAGAAGCTTGCAAGCGTATGACTTGCCAAACGGCAACAAACCGCGTTCAGCCATGTCGGTCACGCTTTTGCTGCCCGAAAGAAGGCTCAGGACGTAATGCGCGTGTAGACTCTCTCTTGCGATATTGGACACATCGCAGATTACCCGTGGTGACCGGGCTTTCTCAGCCTGAGCGCCACGGGTATTCGTCTCTCACGCTGTTTCTGAGGTTGGCGACGTTCCTGATTACCTGAACGCCGCTCGGCTAAACGAACTTATCTTTGCCCTGACATTTCATGAGTTCGACAGAAGTGCCGAGCCCCTCACCCTCGGCGTCTATCAAATCACGGGCCGCTTTGCGGTTCTCGAGCCCCTCATCTGGCTTCCCGGCCCCCTGACCGGCGCGCTGGTATGGGCGCTTTTGCGACGCCCGCACCTGCTAAAGCCCTCCTAAACCGAAGCTCCACTCACCATCGTCTGTAACAAGCTGCGGAGGACGCTGCCACTCGCCAGCCCCACCATGTCGCCCTGCCGCACCTCGGCGAGCGCGCGGTCGTAGCGCCGCAAAAGCTGCGGCTGCTGCGCTAAAAAGGTCTCGGGGTCGGCGGCGTCACTTTGCAGATAACGCGCGCTCAGGCGAACCTGCGCTTGCCGCAACTCCATCACCAGGCCGCTGAGCGCGATTTTTTCCCATTTGTTCTGACTGGGCCGACCCAGCAGCGCGCCCCGCAGTTCGGTCAGCGCGAGGCGTTCGCCGAGGGCGTAAAACCGCTGGGCGGCGGTCTCGACCGGGGTGCGGGTTTCGCGGGCCACGTCGATGATGCCCAGGGCGCTCGACAAATAGGCGAGGCTCGAAAGCTCGCCCGCCAGTTCCGGGGCGAACCCGGCTTCTGTCAACGCCTGTTTTCTGGCGGCGTAGCGTTCGCCCGCGCGGACGCTTTCGCCCCCCCTCAGCAGCGTCCCCAGACCCCGGCGCAAGTCGCCCAGCGGAGCGTGGTACGTCTCTACAAAAGCAGGTACCGAACGGGTGTCGGTTTCGCTCAGCAGCAGCCACGTCACCACCGCCTCGACGGCGCGGGTAAAGGTGTCGAGTTCGTCATACTGGGTTTCGGTCGGCGCGTCGCTGCCCAGAATACCCGCTACCAGCGCGGGCGCGCCGAGCAGCTCGAGCGTCAGCAGCGCCGCCCGCACGACCTCGACGGGTCTCGCGCCGGTATTTTGCAGCGTCCGGTGAACGAAAGCGATACCCAGCAGATCGACGGTGGTGTTGGTGAACTGCGTAGCGATGATCTCGCGCCGGAGCGGATGCGCCGCGACCGCCTCCGGAAACCGCTCTCTGACCGCCGCCGGAAAATAAGCTTGCAAGTAGTGCTGAAAGTGCGGCTCGTCGGGCAAGTCGGTCTCGAGCAGGCGGCGGTAGAGACCCATCTTGGTGTACGCCATAAGCACCGCCAGTTCGGGGCGGGTGTACGGGCGCTCGGAGAGCGTTTTGGCGTTCGGCAAAAACTCGACGCGGGGCCGCAGGTCGCCCCGCTCGGCAAGATACCCCTGAAGCGAGCTGTACAGACCCGGATCGCGCGCCGCGCGCCGCTCTGTTAAAGAGAGCAGGAGCGCCTGCCGCGCGTTGTCTTTAAGCACCAGCGCGTTGACCTCGGGCGTCATCTCACGCAAGAGGTCGTTACGCGCGCCGAAGCTCAGGGTGCCGCCGGTCAGCAGCGGCCTCAGCAAAACTTTGAGGTTGACCTCGTGGTCGGACATATCGACGCCCGCCGAGTTGTCGACCGCGTCGGTGTTGATGCTCCCCCCGGCGAGCGCGTATTCGACGCGGGCCAACTGGGTAAAACCCAGGTTTCCGCCCTCCCCCACCACTTTGGCGCGCAGTTCAGAAGCGTCTATACGTACCGCGTCGTTGCTGCTGTCGCCGACGTCGGCGTGGCTTTCGCCGCTCGCCTTGATATAGGTTCCGACGCCGCCGTTCCAGAACAGGTCGGCGGGCATCTTCAGAATCGCCCGGATCAGGTCTTGACCCGACAGCGCCGCCTCTACGCCCACGTCTTTTATATCTTCTGTACCCAGTAGCGCCCGCACCTGCGGGGTCAGCGGGATGCTCTTGCTGGTGCGCGCGTAGACGCCGCCCCCTTCACTAATGAGATTTTTATCGTAATCGTCCCACGTCGAACGCGGCAGCTCGAAAAGCCTTTTGCGTTCGGCGAAGCTCGCTTGGGGGTCGGGGTCGGGGTCTAAAAAGATATGCAGGTGGTTGAAAGCGGCCTGAAGCTTGAGAGTTTTTGTATAGAGCAGCCCGTTACCGAACACGTCGCCCGACATGTCGCCGATACCGAACACCGTTATAGGGTCTTGCGTGACATCGACGTTCAGCTCGAGAAAGTGCCGTTTAACGCTCTCCCAAGCTCCGCGCGCCGTGATGCCCTCGGCTTTATGATCGTAGCCATACGAGCCCCCGGAGGCGAACGCGTCGTCGAGCCAGAAGTCGTATTCGGCAGCCGTCTGGTTGGCGAGGTCGGAAAACGTCGCGGTACCCTTGTCGGCGGCGACCACCAGATAGGGGTCGGGGTCGTCGTAAACGACCAGACCTTCCGGCGTCACCGGACGCCCGTCCAACAAGTTGTCGGTCAGGTCTAAAAGGCCGCGCAGGTAAGTCTGGTACTGCTCGCGGACAAAAACCCCTAACGCCTCCCGCTCTACCGGCGCGCCCTTGAGGACGAACCCGCCTTTCGAGCCGACGGGAACGATTACGGCGTTTTTGGTCATCTGGGTTTTCATCAGCCCCAGGACTTCGGTACGAAAATCGTCGGGGCGGTCGCTCCAGCGGAGGCCCCCACGCGCGACCCGGCCCCCGCGCAGGTGCGTCCCCTCGACGTGCCGCGCCGACACCGCGATCTCATAGAGTGGGCGGGGTTCGGGCATCTGCGACACACGGGCCGACTCGAGCTTAAACGAGATGTAGGGTTTGCCCAAAAAGTAGTTCGTCCGCACCGCCGCCTCGACCAAGTTGGCGAGCGCGCGCAGCGCCTCGTCCTCGGCAAGTGACGACACCGCCTGCAAACCGTCGTCGAACCCCTCTCTGAGCACCGCCAACTTCGTCCCGCGGTCGCCTACGTCGGGGGCAAACTTCAGCTCGAAGCGTTCGGCGAGCCCCGCCGCCAGCCCCGGGTGCCGGAGCAGCGTATCACCGATAAAAGCGCGGCTGACGCTGGGCCGAAGTTGCGCCGCGTACATCTGCAAGGCGCGTAGCAGCGCGACCTGCCGTACGGTCAGGCCCGCGTAGAGGACCAGCCGGTTGAGGGTGTCGTTTTCCGCTTCGCCCCCGAGCAGCGCCAGGAGCGCCCCGCGCAGACGCTCGCCATCTTCCGCTACGACGGGGACACCCGCCGCGTCTTGAACCCGGAAGATGTCGAGCCCGCAGACCGTCACGACTGTCTCGGTCGAATCCGTACTTGGCGTAGGCATGTCGGATATAGCCACATCGGGCGCAGAAGCGTCCGGCGGGGTAGTAAATGGCGGGGTAGTGAGCGGCGTCCCCAACTCAAAGGTGTAGGAGACCTGCTCGAGCACCCGCAATCCCAGGTTTTCCAGAATCGGCAGCACGTCGCTCAGGACCAGCGTCCGGCCCCGGTGATAGACCTCCAGGTGGCTCGCGCGGCTCAGCTGCTCCGAAGCCCCCCCGCGCGCCTGCGGGTTGAGCAGGTTGATGACGAAAGGCTCGAGCGCCAGCCTTTCCAGGTTGCCCACGTCGCGCGCCGCCGTTTCCGGTACGGTATCGGCGCGGTAGCGGTCGGAAAACGCGTTCAGGTAACGCTCGGCGAGCCGCTGCCCGTCCGCGTGGTTTTTGCTGCGACCTGCTGTGTGGGGGTCGGCGCGACCGGCGGATTGCAAGAGCAGCTCGCTCAGGCGGTCGCCCCAGGTGCGGGTGAGTTCGGCGACCCGTTTCTCGAGCGTCGCCACCTCGAGGGTGCGGTAGTCGGCGGTGGTGGTAAAAAAGAAGTGAAACCGGACCTGGCTCTCGTCTTCACCCATCGCCAGCTGATAGTCGGTGTGGGTGGCCCCCAGGTCGGCGGCTAAAAACGCCTGCACCCTGCGCCGCACCGAGGCGTTGAAACGCTCGCGCGGCATGATGACCATCACCGCCAGACCGCGCGCCAGCGGATCGGGCCGAAGCGTGACGCGCACGGCTCCGGGTTGCGCCGTATTCATGATGGTGCGAACGTCACCTTGTAGCCGCGACGCGTCGCTCCAGAAAAGCTCGTCTCGAGGAACCGAATTGAACACCGACGTAATCTGCTTGAAGTCGTGCGAGCCGCTCTCGGCACCGTCGAGTTCTTGTACCAGCCGCAGTTTGCGCCGCAAGATAGGCGTCTCCTGCACGGGCGCGGCGAGCGCCGCCGAGGTAAACAGGCCGACGAAACGGCTTTCGCCCACGAACGCCCCCGCCCGCACCTTTTTAACACCGATATAGTCCATCCGCACCGGACGGTGAACGGTCGCCTCGGCGTTCGTTTTGGTGACGGTTACGACCCGGCCACTGAGGATGCGTTCGCGCAAACCCTCGGAAATGTCGGCGAGCGGTACCGGAGTCTCGTACGCGCTGTTGGCCTTGTCCAGCACCCCCAATCCCGAATCCGTTGTCACCTGCAAACTCGGCACACCCGCGTGCTCCAAGATGTCGTACTCGCGGTAGCCTAAAAAGACGAAATGGTCGGCGACCAGCCAGCGCATAAAGGCGGCGTATTCGTTCAACTCGTCGGCGCGTTCACCCCCCGCAGCCTCGGCGAGCACACCTAGCTCACGCGCCAGGGTTTCGGCTCTGGCCCGCATCGGGCCGTGGTCACGGGTAGCTAGGAGCACGTCCCGGAGTACCTTTTCGACCCCCGTTGCGAGCGCCGCCCGCGCCTTTTCGTCCTCCAAACGGGTGATGAAAAAGAGTTCGTACGCTTCTTTGTGGCTCTCGCTGTCGGACGATATATCAGGCGGCGCACTAGATGGGCCGGTACCGTTGAGGTCGGCGACGGTGCCGCCGTCCCGGACGACCCCGACAACCGGGTGCAGGGCGTGAGCGACCTCGAGCCCGCGCCGCTTGACCTCGGCCCGCACCGAATCGACGATAAAAGGCCGGTCGGGGAGAGAAAGCTCGAGCACCGTATAAGGCACCGCCCAGCCGTGCGTCTCTTCGGTCGGATTATAGACGCGTACCCTGATTTGGGCCGAGACCTGCGCGGGATCGTTTAGAAGCTCGAGCGCCTGTTCGCCCAGACGCGTCAACCCTTCGGGGCTGAAATGCTCTAAAAGTCCCGGCGCGGCGCGTTCAAAAAGCAGTCCTACCAGCCGTTCGGCGAGCGACGTACGGCCCCGGCGACTGTATTTGATGAACTGTTGCAGTTGGTTGAGCGTTGCTGGCACAGGGGACCTCTTTCGTACTACCCGAAGCCAGCGCGCGGCGGCCTGGAGGTGACGGTTTGTATAGGCGGAGTATACCGAAGGGTTTGGGGATGTCCGGGTACACCCGCGCTGTTTTACGACACGGTTTTGGGAAAAGTTGGGGTAGAAAATGGTTCGTTCTCGAGATTTGGTCATCCGCTGCACGTATAAGACCGAGACCACACATAACCGAAACCGCAAACATTTGTGCCTTTAGCCGTCCATAATCTGTTCTGAGCAGCACCTGCGGAACCTTTCAATTACCTGCTCACATCCTACGTGAAGGCTCTTCAGTACCGGCTTGTCCTCCGACGGTAACAGAGTTTCAAACTTCCACGGCCCGACACTACGCCTGAATCCTCGAGAATGTACCTCCATCCCTACCGGGCGCGCCCCGGCGTTTATACTGACGGTATGTTTTTGTTTGCAGCAGCGGCGCTCGTTGCGCTCGACCAACTCACTAAAGTCTGGGCCGTTGATACCTATCCGCTAAACGGCCCGAGTGTCCCGATAGGTCTGGGGTTTCACCTTACCTATACCCAAAATACCGGCGCGGCTTTCGGTATTTTGCAACGTGGCCCGACCGCGACGCTGCTTTTGGGCGTGCTTTCGGCGGTCGTGGCGCTCGGCATCCTCATTTTTTTGTTGCGGCGAGGGCGCACCCTGCCGCGGGTTCAGCTGGTCGCGTTTACGCTGATTCTGGCGGGCGCAGTCGGCAACATGATCGACCGTTTTAGGTTCGGTTATGTCCGCGACTTTATCCATTTCTACCTGCCGAACTTTAACTTTCCAGTCTTCAACGTCGCCGATTCTTGCGTGGTGGTCGGGGCGGGGCTGCTGATCGTAGCGAGCTTTTTCGAGCGCCCGAAAGGTGAACCCGAGTATCAACCTGAGAGCTAGCGGGTAGCTTGTGGCACGTGGCTGGTGGGTTTTGTTTCACTTTTCACGAATGAAACCGTACTCGAACCGGAACAGCTAGTCACCGTCTCAGCATCAAAAAACGCTCTCGGCCCGTCAGGTCGGTGTAGACGGTGGCGTCAGCCCACGCAGAGCTTTCGGCGCGGGCGTGGTGGACGTTACGGGGATCGAGCTCGAGCAGACACACCGCTCCCGGTTTGAGGAGTGCCAGGGCTTCAGCGGTGAGCCTGCGAAAGTGCTCCAAGCCGTCCGCACCTGAAAAAAGCGCCCCCGGCGGGTCGCGCCGCACCTCCGGACTAAGGGTTGCGGCGTCGGTTTCGGGTAGATAGGGGGGGTTGCTGACGAGCAGGTCGGCGGCTCTAGCGAACGCCTGCACGCCCGCAGCGGCGAGCAGGTCGGAGCAGGTAAAGGAGACCTCGAGCTCGAGCCGCGCCGCGTTCTCCGCCGCCACCCCCAGCGCCGCCCCGGAAACGTCGGTTCCCCACACCACCGCGTCCGGGCGTTCGGCTTTGACGGCGAGCGCGGCAGCGCCGCTCCCGGTTCCCACGTCGAGCACTCTGCGCCGCGTAACGCCCTTTAGCGCCAGCAACCCCAGTTCGACCAACCGCTCGGTTTCGGGCCGGGGGATAAGCGTGTCGGGCGTAACTTTCAGCGTAAGACCGTAAAAGTGCGCGACGCCCAGGATGTGCTGAAGCGGTTCGCGCGCCCTGCGCCTCGAGACCCACCCCTCGAGCACGCCCAGCTCGGCGGCGCTCAAAACGCGCGTCCGGTAGAGCAGCAGTTCGCTGCGGGTGGCGTTTAGAAGTGCGCCCAACAGGGCCGACGTATCGGCTTCGGGGCTCGGCAGACCGGCGCGCCCCAGGGTAGCCGAGACCGCCTTCAACGCTTCAGCCACCGTCGGGGCGCTCAGTAGAACACCGTCCGGGTGCGGTGGCGCGGCAGGGTTTTGTATACCGGGTCTTGTCCACGGTTCCACAAGTACACGTCGAGGTCGCGCGCGCTTACCCCCGGTAGGAGAGCCGCGAGCCGTTCGACCGCGTGCAGCGCCACCGCGCGGATTTCGGTCTCTTCGGGCGACCCGGCAGGGACGAGTTCACCCGCGCCGATACATCCCGCCAGCTCGGGCGCGTAGCTGAGCACCCCGTCTACCCGCAGCACGTGGGGTACCAGATTGTCGGCAAAGATAGTGAGAGCGCCGAGGTCGCCGAACGCGCCCCACCCCTCGCCACCGAACGCCAGCGCCAGGTCCGACGGCGTAATCTGCGCGCGCTTATAGAGCGGTACAGACACTTCACCTTGCTCGGTCGCGTACAGCGACACATCCTGAAAGTACGGCATCTCGGCGAGAAGACCCGCCAACCGCTCCGCCGATCCGTCCGCCGCTTCGACGAGGCCGACGAACGAACCGCTGAAACGCTCGGAAAGGTAGCTGCCGAGTTGCTGAAGCGCCTCGGTAAAGTGGCGCACCAGCTCGGCGCGTACCGGGTCGAGGAGGTCTTGCCCGAAAATCTGGGCGGTGGCTTCGGGCGTGAGGGCGGAGAGCGCCGCCGCCGAAAGAGGGCCGTGCGCCCCGAAATAGTCTTTCAACGCCGACGCGACCGTAAAGTACCCCGACATACCGGGACGTTTGACCAGATACGGGAAATAACCCGAACCGAAGTTTACGGTGTCGAGGGTCACGGTATAGGCCAGCACCGCTTCGGGGTCGCCGCTGAGGTGATGCTCAGCGTCGTACTGAGGCGCAGTTAAAGCGGACAGCTCGAGCCCCGCCGCGTAGGTCTCCAGGGCGGCGGGCTCGAGGCGTACAAACTTCGCCTGTTCAGCCACCAGCGCACACGCATCTTTGATCTCAGCAAACACACGCCAGTCTAGCCCTTTTGCGCTGTCAATACCCGGCGGTACGCCAAATTCTGTTTCACGCGAGAATACTTCCGTGCATGTGTAAAGCCGCAACAGTTAAGCAACCTGAGTTCGGGGTTTCCAAAAACAGGGAAAACGTGTGCCTGACGCATCTTGCAAAACTTTAATAAAAACTAGTACCTTCAATAGGCTGCTTTTCGGCTCGATTGCTTACTTTCTGGCTCATTTGGAAGGGTATTCGTAAAGAGGATTGATTAGAGAATGTCCCTGACGCAAATTAACTTCGAACTCAGGTTAAGTAGCTCGTGATAAGACAGAGCGTTCCAAATAAGATAAGCGAGGGATCAAGTCGAAACTTTGTCCTTTTAAGCGTTTGCAAATGTCAACGTCTGCCGTTTACTTTTGACATTCGAAACAGTAAGCTGTCCATAGTCGAACTTACACTTTTCAAGTTTGACTACTTTAAGGAGACGGTAGTATGCCTGACAGCACAAATAACAAGTCCACCCGCTGCGCCCCACGTGGAGCTGCTCGAGGGTATGGTACTGGGCGTCTTAAAGCCAGAGTTGTACCCATTCCTGAAACTACTGACGACGACTGGAGCGAAGCCGAGGCAAACGTTTACATCAACAAGCTGATTGAGAGGAACAAAGAAGCGTTGCATGGCCTTGCCAAGCTCTAAAACAGCTTTTAAGTACAATTGCCCAGGGGGAACCTTTCCAACCCTGGGTTTTGCTTTGGCTGTTCATCTACAGGCGGTTAGAGGAACCGGAGGGCCAGAGGAAGTCAGGGATGAAGGACTGGTTGTAAGCGCCCTTACGGCACCCCTAGAAAGTGCCTTTGGTGAAGATGCGTACTCGACTCTTTTCGACAAAGTCTCTGCTATCGGCTTCAAGATCGGTTCTAATCAACACTTCGTTGAAGGAAATAAACGGACAGCATTGCTTTTGACTGAAGCTGCACTAGAGTTTAACGGTTACGAGCTTAATTTTCTTAACCAGCACGCAAAAATTGGTAGTGGCCCCATCCGAACTGATAGGTTAGGGAATGGTCACTACGGTTGTGAAGTGTTATCACTGTAACGGCGACAACTTGGTCAAGAACGGACATGATCCCAAGGGCAAACAACGCTATTTGTGTAGG
>JAABUN010001063.1_pt1 | contig 65179 bp, 61 predicted proteins | sample 5559311 | NCBI WGS metagenome assembly JAABUN01 (sample SAMN10711877, study PRJNA513370) | rock metagenome | isolation source: Antarctica rocks | place: Antarctica: Victoria Land, Siegfried Peak sud
GGCAAAGAAATCTTAAATGTCAAATTCTTAGTCCGAATTGTAAAAAAGGGCTTAGATGAATTCAAAACATCGATTGAAAAAGAAGATGACTTTTCTGAAAAAGCATTCAATAACTATAAATATTTTTTAGAAAAAAGTTACATTGACACTACGGAATAACAAGATTGATTTTCTTCTTACAATTCAAGACATGAATTATATATGAAACACCTTTTATTTTTATTATTGCTATCGTGCATAGCACCTTACATATGAGTAAGATTTCTTGTCCTGCTGGGGTCTCCTACTCATAGCTATGTGCGCAGCAGGGACCCCGAGCATATAGCGCAGGATCTCACGCCAACATGTAACGCCATTCAATGATGACCCCTTCTACGAATAAAAAAATGAAATGCTGAAAGGAACACGCTGTCATCGTTCCTTTCTTGATTTTTCTTTGGTTACTTTCTTTGCATCAACGCAAAGAAAGTGACAGATGTTGAAGCAAAGCGAAACGATGAATTGCAAGCCTATCTCATAACGATTAAAATGCCTAATTTTATTAAAATAAAAAGTTATGATAGCAGAATTAAAAGAAGTCATTTCAAAAGTAGAACAGCTTAAAGACGAAGAGCAAAGAGAAATAGCTAAGCTGCTTGAAGATGAAATTCACTGGGATACTACTTTAGAAAGTACCGAGGATAAATTAAGCAATATCGCTCAGGAAGCACTACAGGAATATAAGCATGGCAAAACCAAAACACAGGATTGGTAATGAAGTCAGTCACCACCGAGAGATTTCGCAAAGCATTCGATAAACTCCCCAAAGAATTACAAGAACGTGCAAGGTCAGCATATCAACAATGGAAACAAAACCATAATCACCCAAGCCTTCACTTTAAGCAAATATATAAACAACAACCAATCTATTCGGTAAGGGTGGGGCTATCCTACCGGGCATTAGGCATACAGGAAGAAGACACAATTGTATGGTTTTGGATTGGCTCTCACGAAGATTATAATAACCTCATTGCTCAACTTTAACCATAGGTTTATGCTACCTCTAAGAAGGCAAAAGAAGTAAATTACAACCTGGCCCGAACGCCCCACAATACCACCGCTAATCCAACTAACTCCACGCTGCAAGTTCTAAAAGATAAAAACATGAAAAACAAATGCTGAAGCCACAGTACTGCAAAAGCTAAATCAACGAACAATGAAAGGAACGGGCTGTTATCGTTCCTTTCTTGATTTTTCTTTGGTTACTTTCTTTGCATCAAGGCAAAGAAAGTAACAGATGCTGAAGCAAAGCGCAAAGCTTAATTACTGCTACAGCAGATTGCTTCGTTCCTCGCAATTACGAACAATCACCACCACTAAACCCCCACCCCCTCCACGCAAGATGTTCAAAAAGACAAAGCCCGCCTGAACAGACGGGCAGGCATGAAAAACAAATGTTGAAGCCACAGTACTACAAAAGCTAAATAAAGGAACAATGAAAGGAACGGGCTGTTATCGTTCCTTTCTTGATTTTTCGTCGCCTGCCCCAATGCATATCGGGAGTTACTTTTCGTCGCCTGTCTCGCAAAAATGCGGGGCATCAAGGCAAAGAAAGTGACAGAATGCCTGAGCAATAGCACACAGCTTAATCTTACAACTGCAGATTGCTTCGTTCCTCAACATTTGTCTTAGCTTTATACAAATAACAGGCAATGAAAACCATTCAAAATTTTACAGCAATCATTGAGAAGGAAGATGACATGTACGTATCCTTATGTCCCGAATTAGATGTTGCGAGCCAGGGGGAAAGTGTAGAAGAAGCCAAAGCAAATTTGCAAGAAGCGATTGAACTGTTATTTGAACATGCTTCAAAAGAAGAAATAGCAACCCGGTTAAAAGGTGATGTCTTTATAACCAACTTACAAATAGCAGTTGGGTAAACTCAAAATACTTTCAGGAAAAGATGTATGCAAAATCCTTTATGAAAACGGATTTGTACAAGTCCGCCAAAAAGGAAGTCACATAATCATGCAGAAGAAAGAAGATGGACAAACAATAACAGTTCCTGTACCTAATCATAATGAAATAAAGATAGGCACACTTCAATCTATCATTCGTCAATCGCAATTAGCAAAAGAACTGTTTGAAACAAGATAAAAGTTTAAGAAGTAAAATTATCAGTAGCTAAAGCCCACAAGACCTGCACCGCTAAACTCCAACCAACTCCACACCGCAAGTACAAAAGATAAAGCATGAAAAACAAATGTTGAAGCCACAGTACTACAAAAGCATAATTAACAAACAATGAAAGGAACAGGCTGTTATCGTTCCTTTCTTGATTTTTCTTTGGTTACTTTTCTTTGCATCAAGGCAAAGAAAGTGACAGATGCTAACGAATAGCATAAAGCTTAATATTGCTACAGCAGATTGCTTCGTTCCTCGCAATGACGAAGAAGCACCACCGCTAAACCTCAACCGACTCCACGCCCCATGCTCAAAAAGATAAAGCATGAAAAACAAATGTTGAAGCCACAGTACTACAAGAGCTAAATCAATGAACAAAGAAAGGAACGGGCTGTTATCGTTCCTTTCTTGATTTTTCTTTGGTTACTTTCTTTGCATCAAGGCAAAAAAAGTGACAGACTACTTAAGCCACAGCACAAAGCCTAATACTACTACAGCAGATTGCTTCGTTCCTTGCAATAACGAAAAGCAAAACCACTTCAATAAACTACACCTCTATCATAACCGTTCAATAAAAACCACTGTCAAAGCCACAGTAGTAGCAAAGCAAAATCAACGAACCAAGACGGGAACGGGCTGTTATCGTTCCCGTCTTGATTTTTCTTTGGTTACTTTCTTGTATCAAGACAAAGAAAGTGACAACTGCATAAGTGAGATAAAAGCATAAATATTGCAACAGCAGATTGCTTCGTTCCTGGCAATAACGAAAAGAAAAGTGCTTAAAGGAGTTTCAATCTTCTCCTTACAAATGCATTACTCCTCTTAGCATGAGCAACACCTAATATAAAAATGGTGTCATCAGAAACGAGATAAAAAATTTTATAAGGGAAAGTTTCAATCTTGCATCTTCTTACGGGGTCTTTAACGTAAGAATAAGTGAAAGGTTTATTTTAAATATCTTCTAATGCAGCCAGAAAGTGATTATAAAAAAGTTTTCCTAATCCACCTACTCTCTTTCCATAATATTCAACTGCTTTATCTATATCAACAAAAACTATCGGCTTTATTATTAACTTAAAAACCATACTTATTATTAAAGTAGCTTTTCAATTCTTCCAGACTTACTCCCTCATTAGGATTAGCATTATGCATCTTCAATCGTTCTGCAGCAAAAGCAATATCCTCATGGGTTATTGGGAGCAATTCATTCTCAACACTTCCCCATAACTCTTTAGCAAGAGCTATTTTCTCTTTCGGCGATAAAGCCAATAATTCTTCTTTGTTTACAGACATAAATTTCTTTTACTAAATTACTACAGTACCACGACGGGAACCAGCTGTTTTCGTTCCCCTCTTTCCCCTCTTAGCAACAGAGCTTTAATAAATAATCTTTCAGAAAGTTGTAGTCAGCAGGCATGACCGTAGCCTTTTTTTCAAGCTCCATAATGTGGGCAATACTTTCAGGAATGTCAATGGTTTTATTCAATGCGTGTTCAACACAATCCGGGAATTTAACGGGATGAGCAGTTTCTAAGAAAATTCCTTTCTCATTCGAATGTTCATTCAAATACTTTTGCAAAGCATAATAAGCAACTGCGCCGTGAGGATCAAGCAAATAATTGTATTGCTCATAAACCTGTTTGATTATATTTATTGTCTCTTCATCCGTTATGCTATAGCTGGTGAGCACATTTTTTAAATTTCCCAGTTCGTTATTGAATATCTCGAGAATGCGAATAAAATTACTCGGATTACCTACATCCATTGCATTTGATAAAGTGGATACAGCTTTCTTAGCCTCATAAATTCCTCCATGCAAATACGAAGGAATAACATCATTGGCATTACAGCCTGCAATAAAATGTTTTACAGGCAAGCCGGAAATATGGGCAAGTATTCCTGCACAAATATTTCCAAAGTTGCCGCTGGGTACGCTGATTATGGGAGGAGTTAGATGTTGCCATTGTTGATAAGCAAATAAATAATAAAACTGCTGCGGAAGCCAACGTGCTACATTGATTGAATTGGCCGATGTAAGAGAAACTCTTTTGTTTACTTCCTCATCTCCAAATGCCTGTTTAACCAATTGCTGGCAATCATCAAAATTGCCGTACACTTCTAATGCATGAATGTTATTACCTAATGTTGTTAACTGCTTTTCCTGTACCGAACTTACTTTGCCTGAAGGATATAATATCACTACCTCTACCCCATCTACATTATAAAATCCGTTTGCTACCGCACCGCCTGTATCGCCTGAAGTTGCTACCAATACAATAACTCTTTCCTTTTTTTCTTTAGCAAAATAACCGAGGCAGCGGCTCATAAATCTTGCACCTACATCTTTAAAAGCAAGTGTAGGACCATGATATAATTCCAGCGAGTATTTATCTTCAACAACCTCTACTAAAGGAAATTCAAAGTCTATCGTTTCAGCAATAATTTCATCAAGTTCTTTAGGCGGAATAGTATCGCCAACATAAGGTTGAATTACCTGCAATGCAATTTCTTCTTTTGAATAAGAAATGATGTTCTTTATAAAATTATTGGGTAAATGAGGTATATATTCAGGAAAATACAAACCTTTATCAGGCGCCTGACCTTGCAGCGTTGCTTCTTTAAAATCTACTTTGGGTGATTGTTTATTTAAACTATAATAAAGCATGATGGATATTTATTGAGCAAAGAAGCTATTCATTGATAATTTCTACTCCTTTATAATTAATGGTAGTTACATAAGTGCGGTATTCGATTTGAAGGCGGGTGTAAATATCTTTCATAACCACTTCCACCTGCTTTGCAGTTGCCTCTTCTTTGCTCAACATAAATATGGATGGGCCTGATCCCGAAATGCCTCCGCCTAATGCACCGGCTTCTTTGCATGATCTTTTCACTTCATCAAAACCGGGGATCAACATACTTCGCACCGGTTCGATGATGACATCCTCTAATGATCGGCTGATCAAGCCATAATCTTCTTTCAGAAATCCTGCAACAAGGCCTGCAATATTTCCCCATTGTTTAATGGCATCTTTCAACTGCACTTCTTTGCGTAAAATTTGCCGGGCATCTGATGTCTTTACTTCTATCTGCGGATGCACAACGGTAACATACATTGGTGGCCCGGTAAGTGGTACAATATCTAACTGAAAAATGGAACGCACTAAAGTAATGCCGCCGTATATGCATGGAGTAATATTATCGGCGTGCTTAACTCCGCTGGCAAGTTTTTCGCCGTTCATTGCAAAGCGGACAAGGTCTTCACGCGAAAAGGGATTGTTGAGTAAATGATTTGCGGCAACAACAATTCCGGCGCTACTCGCAGCGCTTGAACCAAGACCGCTTCCCGGTTTTATTTGTTTATCAATAACAACATCAAAGCCTTTTTGTACGGGCACATTTTCTAACATAGCCATTAAAGCGACACCTGCTACATTCTTTTCCGGTTCAACAGGTAAGTTATATTTATCAATATGAGTAAAACGAATACCTGGCTCATCGCTTAATGTAACCCACATAACATCGTTTGGCTCGCTTAACGCCATCCCAAAAACATCGAAGCCGCAAACGAGGTTAGCAACTGTGGCGGGAGCGAGAACTTTTACTTTAATCATTGTACGCAATAGATGTTAGTTGATAACATTATGGGGGTTATGAGTTGCATTATAAAATAAAGTATGAAAATTATGAATTGCTTCTAACATCGAACAACTATCATCTAACATCACTCTTCCCTCACTTCATCGCACCGTTCTTATAATATCTGCAAACACACCTGAAGCGGTAACTTCAGCTCCCGCACCTGCGCCTTTTACAACCATTGGTTGCTCGGGATAGCGCGTGGTATGAAACAGGACAATATTGTCTTTACCATACAAATGATAAAAATCGTGATTTGCATCAATGTGCTGCAGACCTACAGAAGCTTTTCCATTCTCAAACTTCGCAACAAATTTCAATTTCTTTCCATCCATTGCAGCTTCGTTATAAATTTTAGAAAAGTGTTCTTCTTCTTTGGCCATAGCTGCATAAAAATCCTCTACACTTCCCTGCATGCACGAGGCAGGCATGAACGTATTGTTTGTTATGTTTTCCATTTCAAGCATCTCCCCTGCTTCTCTTGCCAATATCATGATCTTGCGCATAACATCTGTTCCGCTTAAATCCAGGCGGGGATCAGGTTCTGTATAACCTTCATTTTGCGCCTGCTTAACTACTTCGGCAAAAGGTTTTTTACCATCGTAATGATTGAATACAAAGTTGAGGGTGCCGCTTAATACAGCTTCAATTTTATTAATTGTATCCCCACTTCTCAGCAAATCGTTCATTGTGCCTATAACCGGCAAACCTGCACCTACATTTGTTTCAAACAAAAACAGGCAATTAAATTCTCTTGACAAATCCTTCAATTTTTTATAATAAGCATACTCCGATGAACAGGCTACTTTATTACAGGCAACCACCGAAATGCTTTTCTCTAATAACTGGTAATAAGTAGTTGCTACCTCATCGTTTGCTGTTATATCGGCAAAAACGGAATTGCGTAAATTTTTCTTATGGATAGCAGAGATAAACTTCTGTAGATCCATATTGTCGCCGTTTTTAAGCAATTCTTTCCAGTTGTTTAAATTAATACCATCATCATTAAAAAGCATTTTGCGACTGTTAGCTATTCCTACCACTCTTACCTGCAAATGCATGTGTTGCTGCAGGTATTCCTGCTGCATTTTTAATTGTGCAAGCAGTTTGCTGCCTACATTACCAACTCCCGCCACAAACAGGTTAAGCTGCTTGTAAGTGGTTTCAAAAAATTCCTCATGCAGAATATTCACTGCTTTTTTTACATCAGCCGTTGAAATAACCGCAGAAATATTTCTTTCTGAAGAGCCTTGCGCAATCGCTCTTACATTTACGCCGTTTCGCCCTAATGTTCCAAACATTTTACCGCTGATGCCCGGATGGCTTTTCATTGAGTCGCCCACCAGGGCTATAATAGCTAAATCTTTTTCAATTGCCAAAGGTTCTACCTTTTTTGTTTCGATCTCATAACTGAATGCCGCATCTACAACTGCTTTTGCAGCATCAGCATTGGCTTCGTTAACGCCCACACTTATTGAGTGCTCCGAGGAGCTTTGTGTAATTAAAATGACATTTATTTTTTTGCTCGCCAACGCTTCAAACAAATGTTTTGAAAATCCGGGAATACCAACCATTCCGCTTCCCTCAAGGCTAAGCAAGGCAATCTTGCTCATGCTCGAAATACCGCGGATGCTGCCGCCGTTTTTTGTTCCTTCTGTTTTTATTAAAGTTCCGGGATGTTCTGGCTCAAAAGTATTTTTTATCCAAACAGGAATATTTTTTGTCATTAACGGTTGTATGGTTGGCGGATAAATTACTTTGGCGCCAAAATGGGAAAGTTCCATCGCTTCCTGGTACGATATAGTCGGGATAACCTTTGCTGTTTGTACCAATTGAGGATTGGCGGTCATCATACCACTTACGTCAGTCCATATTTCTATAAGTTGAGCATCAACAGCGGCTGCAAGCAGGGCGGCGGTATAATCGGAGCCACCTCTACCTAACGTTGTTGTATTGCCATTTGCATCACTGGCTATAAAACCAGGAACAATAAATAACGATTGGCCTGCAGCAGAAAAAAATTGTTTTGCTTTTTGATAAGTAGCAGTAAAATCCACCCCTGCAAAACCATAATGAGAATCTGTTGTGATGATTTGTCTTGCATCTTGCCATATACAATGTGTATTTACAGCAGTAAATCTTGCCGCTACAATTTGCGACGACAATAATTCGCCATAACTGCTTATCCTGTCTGTTGTTCTTGCCGAAAGCTCACGCAGCAAAAACACACCGTTACAAATATCTTCAAGATCGTTACAGCTTTTTTTAACCATGCTTAAAACAGAGCTTTGCTGTGCAAAAGGTATCAGTTCCTTTACTGTTTCGAGGTGACGGTGTTCTATGTTTTGTAAATTTTCTTTAAAGCTTTCATCACCATTTGCAGCTAAGGCGGCTACCTTCAATAAAGCATCGGTAACCCCGCCCAGTGCCGAAACAACAACAATGGTCTTATCTTTTTGTAAGGCGTTTTGCACTATGCCAACTGCCTTATTTATGTTAGCTGAATTGGCAACCGAACTACCGCCAAATTTTAAAACCTGCATTGTATTTATATTTGTGTTGAATGGGAAGTGATTTTTGAAATAATACCCTGCCTTAAACAGAAACAGCGTAAGCCCAGGTGGCGATATGACAATGTACAACCCTTAACGGGTTGTAATAATTGTGATGATTATAATAGTAAAGAAGGTAACAAAAGTTGCTACAGAAGAAGAAATAATATTTGCGGCATTTATTTTCACCTGGTAAAAGATGGCGCGAAGGTAATAAGCATTAATTATATAACAAGCATTAGTTTTATAAAAAAAATTCAATCATCTTGCTCCCATACAAGATATTGTTTAATAAAAAGAAGATTATACTTAAAAGATTTTTGCAGGTTGTAAACATAAACAATGGGTAAACGAAATCAATTATTCCCTTTTTTTTATAATTTTATTTTCTAACGCAGCCTGCCTTAATAGCATTTCAAAAAATTTATATGCCCAACTCACATGGAGGACTGCACGAATTCAAAAATTCGGTTGCAATAAAGTTTCAACTGTATAACAGTTTATTTACATCGCTACCTTTTCACCGCATTGAAAGAACCGGACTTTTGCTATCGCTGCTGTTAGAAATTTGTACCGAAGGCTACAAGAAAAAACAAAGCCCGATAACTATCATTGATAGTTTTTTTAGTACACATACCAATCTTGAAAAAGACCAGGATAAAATAGACAGGCTATTCAGGATTGTTCAGTTTGTAGAAAGGCAGGTTGTATTATTTGATGCTTTGGAAGACGCAGCTTTTAAAGAGGTAAATGATTTAAATGGCGTGGGAACGCTCAAGCACCTTGAATCTGAAATTATAGAGAACGCGGCAGAAAAACAGCTTGTCGAAAAATTGAAAGACTTTAAAATAAGGCTGGTATTAACTGCTCACCCTACTCAATTCTATCCTGGTTCGGTATTGGCAATTATTAACGACTTATCGCATGCTTTATTGGTTAATAACACCGGTAAGGTAAATACATATTTGGCTCAGCTTGGTAAAACGCCTTTTCTTAAAAAACAAAAACCCACTCCTTACGATGAGGCTGTAAGCTTAATCTGGTTTATGGAAAATGTTTTTTATACCGCTACCGGTAACTTATTAACGCTTCTTAATAACCAGTTTCCGCAGGCAGACGAGGAAATTAATTCTATTATTGAAATGGGCTTTTGGCCCGGTGGCGACAGGGATGGAAACCCTAACGTAAGAGTAGATACAACATTACAGGTAGCAAATGCCTTAAGAGAAAGTATTATAAGATGCTATTATAACGATGTTAGAAAACTTAAACGGCGTTTAACCTTTAAAGGAGTAGATACGCTTGTTGCCGAACTTGAAAAGCAATTGTATAATTCTATTTTCGTTCCCGAACAACGAACAGCGCTTTCGAGGTCTTCGATATTAGAGCAACTGAAGCAAATACGCGAAATAATTATTTACCAGCACAACGGTTTATTTCTTCACCTTGTTGATAATCTTATAAGTAAAGTTCAGGTGTTTGGTTTGCATTTTGCCTCGCTCGACGTAAGGCAGGATAGTTCGGTTCACAACGATATATTGGAACTGATTGCAGAAAAAGAGGACATCCTTCCTAAAAATTATGCGTCTTTAAGTGACGAAGAAAAAATTAATATTTTAACTAATGTTGATAAAACTGCCAATGCAGAATTATATGAGCCGGGAGTTTTAAGAGATACATTGGAAACGATAGCTGCAATAAAAACTATTCAACAAACAAACGGGCCTGAAGGTTGCCACCGGTATGTAATAAGCCATTCGGAAAATGCTTTAAATATCATCGAAGTGTTTGGTTTGTTTCTACTAAGCGGATGGAAAAAACAAGAATTAGCTATTGATATTGTTCCTTTGTTCGAAACCATTGATGATCTGAAAAATGCGCCATCAGTAATGATGGCATTGTATGAAAATGAAACTTACCGGAAGCATTTATTAAGCAGAAGAAAGATCCAAACGATTATGTTAGGTTTTTCAGACGGCACTAAAGACGGCGGTTATTTAATGGCCAACTGGAGTATTTTTAAAGCTAAACAGGAACTTACGAGCCTCTCAAGAAAATATGGTTTTCATGTAGTATTCTTCGACGGACGTGGGGGCCCTCCCGGACGTGGTGGCGGTAAAAGTCATCGCTTCTACGCATCAATGGGAAAAGAGATTGCAAATAAAGAGATCCAAATAACTATACAAGGCCAAACCATTAGTTCGAGCTTTGGCACAGTTGATGCAGCAAGGTATAACATTGAGCAGTTATTAAATGCGGGCATAAGCAACCAGTTATTCTCTTCAAAAGAAAAAACACTAACCGATGCCGAAGAAAAATTACTTCAGGAACTGGCAGATGCAAGCCTTGTCTCATACATCGAATTAAAAAACCACCCGCAATTCTTTAGCTACCTGCAAAACATAAGCCCGCTCAATTTTTACAGTGAAACCAATATTGGTAGTCGTCCTGCTAAAAGAGGTTCTTCAAACAGACTAACTATTAACGATCTCAGGGCAATTCCCTTTGTGGGAGCCTGGAGCCAGATCAAACAAAATGTACCCGGCTTTTATGGTTTAGGTACTGCATTACAAGTTTTGGATGCCCGCAGAAAAATGCAGCAACTTAAAGATTTATATAAGAACTCTCTGTTCTTTAGAACACTTATTGATAACAGTGAAATGGCTATGAAGAAGAACTTTTTTCCTTTAACGGCCTTTCTTGCAAACGACCCCACTTACGGCGAGCTTTGGAATAAAATTTATGAAGAATACGAGCTGACTGAAAAATACATACTACAACTTACCGGTACAAACGAATTGATGGCTGATTATCCTGTTGAACAGCTTTCGATACAAATGCGTGAAAAAATTGTACTGCCCTTAACCACTATTCAGCAATATGCAATGGCAAGGATAAGGCAGTTAGAAGAACAGGGAGCTTCGGAAGCATCGAAAGAAATCTTTAAAAAGCTTGTGATCAGATGCTCATTTGGAATTATTAATGCAGGAAGAAATTCAGCTTAATTTAGCTTTAATTGATAAACAAATATTTATGAAAAGTTGCACGTAAGATCAGGCAACTTTTCATCATTTATTCTGTTATAATAATGATAGTTGATTTACTCTTTGCTAATAGTAATTGTAAATAATCTTTATATTTAAAAAGCTTCTAATTGTTTAGTTAACATTCAAAATATTTTAAACATAAAAAGTTTTGCTTTCATTCGTGTACTATTTTTGCAAACGATTTTAAATAAAGCTGCATTATGACATTTAAACAAATGTTCACTTCTTCGATCGGCAAGAAATTAGTAATGTCCCTCACCGGTATCTTCCTCATCACTTTTTTAGTTATACATGTTGGTCTTAATGCCTGTATTTGGGCAAACGATAATGGCGAACTTTTTAACGTTTCTGCTCATTTTATGGGCACTACCATTTTAGTACGAATTATGGAAGTGGGATTGTTTGCAGGTATCATAATACATCTTATACAAGGCTATGTACTTAGTTACGAATACCAGAAGAAAAGAAGTGTTGGTTATGCAGTTAAATACGGAGAGCGGGGCAGCAGATGGTACAGCCGAAGTATGGGTCTTTTAGGTACGTTGTTACTATTGTTTCTTATCATGCATGTATATCATTTCTGGGTGCCTTCACGCTTTGGTGGCATTGCAAACGTTACCCCACTCCAGGAAGTGAAATACGAAGACTCTATAAAGGAGTATCACAACCTTTATGCTGAGATGCTGAACGTATTTCAAAATCCTTTGATCGTAATATTATATGTGCTTGGCTGCATTTCTCTTGCTTATCATTTAATGCATGGCTTCGAAAGTTCTTTCAGAACGATTGGTGTTCATAATAACCGCTACCTAAAAATGCTTCGTTATACAGGTCGTGGCTTTGCCATCATTATAAGTATCGCTTTCGCAATGATGCCAATAAGTATGTACTTCGGCTGGGTGAAATAAAGTTGAATGGTTGATTAGTTTAAATGGTGATTGGTTGAAATATTTTGATGCAATTGAAGGATTTTTATTTTTTCAACTTATAAATTTTCTTTTAGATTTAAATAGGCTGTAATTGAACTACAAACTAAACAGTAGCTAATGTTAGATGCAAAAATTCCTGAAGGTACGTTAGAAGAAAAATGGAATGATTATAAAGGTCATTGTAAACTGGTAAACCCTGCCAACAAACGCAAACTCGAAATTATTATAATCGGAACGGGATTGGCCGGTGCTTCTGCAGCTTCTTCTTTAGGCGAACTTGGTTATAAAGTAAAAGCATTTACGTTTCATGATAGTCCGAGGCGTGCTCACAGTATTGCGGCCCAGGGAGGAATTAATGCAGCAAAGAATTACCAAAATGACGGTGACAGTGTTTTCCGTTTGTTTTACGATACTATTAAAGGCGGCGACTACCGGTCACGCGAAGCTAACGTGCACCGTTTAGCTGAGGTAAGTGTAAATATTATTGACCAGTGTGTAGCACAAGGTGTTCCCTTTGCACGTGAATATGGCGGCCTATTAAGTAACAGAAGTTTTGGCGGTACACAGGTACAACGTACATTTTATGCTGCCGGCCAAACAGGCCAACAATTACTGGTTGGTGCATACCAATCGTTAGAAAGACAAATAGCATTAGGTAATGTAAAGATGTACAACCGCCATGAAATGCTGGACGTGGTTGTAGTTGATGGTAAAGCACGTGGAATTATTACACGTAACTTAATAAGCGGAGAACTTGAACGGCATTCAGGCCATGCAGTTTTGATTTGTTCAGGCGGTTATGGCAACGTATTTTATTTGTCAACCAATGCTATGGGCTGCAATGTTACTGCAGCCTGGAAGGCGCATAAAAAAGGCGCTTTTTTCGGCAATCCATGTATGACGCAAATTCACCCCACCTGTATTCCTGTTAGTGGCGAGCATCAAAGTAAGCTTACATTAATGAGTGAAAGTTTGCGTAACGACGGACGAATATGGGTTCCTAAAAAACAAAACGATACACGCAAGGCAAGTGAGATACCTGAAGAAGAAAGAGATTATTATTTAGAGAGAAGATACCCTGCATTTGGTAACCTTGTACCACGCGATGTTGCTTCGAGAGCCGCTAAAGAAAGATGCGACGCAGATTATGGGGTAGGAACTTCGAAACAAGCTGTATATCTTGATTATGCGGCAGCTATTGAACGCTATGGGCAGGTAGAAGCAGGTAAAAGAGGTACCGCTGATGCTGATGCAACAACCATTATTGATTTAGGCAAGGGTGTTGTGAAAGAAAAGTATGGTAACCTGTTTGACATGTATGAAAAAATAACAGGTGAGAATCCATATCAATTACCTATGCGCATTTACCCTGCAGTACATTATGTAATGGGCGGTTTATGGGTGGATTATGAGTTACAGACAACCGTTCCCGGACTATATGCTTTAGGCGAAGCAAACTTCAGCGATCATGGTGCAAATCGCCTTGGCGCTTCTGCTTTAATGCAAGGTCTGGCAGACGGTTACTTTGTTATTCCCTATACCATTGGTAATTACCTTGCTGACGAAATTCGTAACGCTGCCACTCCTGTAGATCATCCTGCATTTCTCGCAGCCGAAAAAGAAGTGGCAGACAGGTTACAAAAACTAATGACCATTAAAGGCAAACAATCAGTAGAAAGCCTGCATAAACGCCTTGGTAAAATTATGTGGAATAAATGTGGTATGGCTCGTAATGCCAAAGATTTGCAGGAAGCCATACAGGAGATACGTCAGTTAAAGGATGAGTTTTGGAGCGATGTGAAAATACTCGGAGATATAAATGAAATGAACACCGAATTAGATAAGGCCGGTCGGGTGGCAGATTTTATTGAATTAGGAGAATTGATGTGTATGGATGCATTAGACCGAAACGAAAGTTGTGGTGGTCATTTCAGAGAAGAATACCAGACCGAAGAAGGTGAAGCTTTACGTGATGATGCAAACTTTATGTATGTGTCTGCATGGCAGTATAACGGTGACCATGATTGGACTTTAAATAAAGAAGAGTTGAAGTATGATGTGGTTAAGCCGAGCCAGCGGAGTTATAAGTAATTTGAAAATTTGCAGATGTGCTAATTTGAAAATGTTTAAGTGAAGGAAAGATTAGTCATAAAAAACTTTGGACCTATTAAAAATGTTGAGTTAGAACTTGGCAGGTTTAATGTGCTGATTGGTGAAAATGCTACTGGGAAAAGTATAGTGGCTAACGTAATGGCAGTGTGCAGGTATTTTTCTTACATACTTGATGATACTATTTTTGAAGTTAATAATCATCTTTTTGAAGATTCCTTTGAGGAAGGATTGGTGTCTTGGGGATTAAACGAATACATTCAGTCAGACTCCTTTATATTGTATGAGTGTAGTCATTATTCTTTTACAGCAAATAGGACTGTAAGACAAGACCTGCAAAGAAATGATCAAGATGGAACTCTTCTCGGTGTTATAAATATTCCGGTCTTCCAAGTAAATCTTAAACCTTTATCAGAAGAATTTGAAAACCTTTTGAAGGAATTAAACACTGTTATACCTAAGCAAGCAGAAGACTCTTATTTTAACTTCGATATTGTTGATTGGATTATTCCCACAAGTTTTTTTCAAAATGATGTAGCAGGAGTTTTGGACAATCCATTTTATGTACCTACAAAACGAGGATTGCAATCCATTTTTTCTTTAGGAAAAAACAGCATTCAAAATTTATCTGATGCCCTGTTCAATCAATTAGCTGAACTTGATCAAATAGCTCGGACGTTTAAAAAAGAAATTAAAATTGAGCCCCTAAGGATTACTTATAAAAACGAAAATGGGAGAGGATATATCAAGAAAGATACTGATGATAAATATTACAGTTTATTCAACGCAGCAAGTGGGTATCAAGCTACAATACCAGTTGTTTTATTAATGAAGTATTATAATATTTGAATATGGAACATTATAACATGAATCTCACCTTAAAGATCTGGCGTCAAAAAAACAAAACGGCGAAAGGTGGTTTTGAAACTTACCAGGTTAAAGATATTTCTTCAGAGATGTCTTTTCTTGAAGTGATTGATGTGCTGAATGAAAGCCTTATTAACGAAGGCAAAGAACCTATAGCTTTCGATCATGATTGCCGTGAAGGTATTTGCGGCTCCTGTGCTATGTATATTAATGGCAAGCCGCATGGGCCCTGGAAAGCAACTACTGTTTGCCAGTTGCATATGCGTGCATTTAAAGATGGTGAAACAATTGTTGTAGAACCATGGAGAGCAAATGCCTTTCCTGTTGTAAAAGATTTGGTTGTTGACCGTTCGGCATTCGACCGTATCATCCAGGCTGGTGGGTATATCAGCGTAAATACGGGTAATGCTGTTGATGGTAATGCCATACCCGTTAACAAAAACGACGCTGACAAAGCATTTGCTGCTGCAGCTTGTATAAGTTGCGGCGCATGTGTGGCTGCCTGTAAAAATTCTTCTGCTATGTTGTTTGTCTCAGCTAAAGTTTCTCACCTGGCATTATTACCACAAGGTGCTCCTGAAAGAAAAACAAGAGTTATTAATATGGTTGCACAAATGGATAAAGAAGGTTTTGGAGCCTGTACCAATACAGGAGCGTGTGAAGCAGCTTGTCCTAAAGAAATTCGCCTTACCAATATTGCCCGTTTAAATGCCGAATATCTTTCTGCGGCATTAACCATTGATAAAGATAATTAATGAAGTAGGCTAAATTGTAAAGGCCATTCTGAAAAACAGGATGGCTTTTATTTTAAAATCATTATTTATATGTCATATACAATTCCTCCACAAACCAGGATCGGTCATATTCATTTAAAAGTTTCTGATCTTGATAAAGCGCTATCTTTTTATCATAACTTTTTAGGTTTTGAAATCACACAACGTTATGGTGCGCAAGCTGTTTTTATTTCCGCAGGTGGTTATCACCATCATATAGGTTTAAATACGTGGCACAGCAAGAATGCCGGCCCCGCTCCGGTTAATGTGTGTAGCTTATATCATACGGCTATTCTTTACCCTACCCGTAAAGACCTTGCAGTTATTTTAAAAAGATTGGTTGATGCAAAATACCCCATTACCGGCGCTGCTGATCATGGCGTTTCTGAAGCTATTTATCTAAACGATCCTGACAAAAACGGCGTTGAATTATATTGGGACAAGCCAAAAGAGCAATGGCCTTTTGACGCTGAAGGAAATGTTCAGATGGTAACAGACCCATTAGATATAGAATCACTATTGTTAGAAATGGAAAAATAAGGTGCAAGTTGAGTGTACCTGATAGTAATATTATAGTAAAGGACAAGGCAGAGATTACTAATGAAGCAGGTTTTATTCTATCACATATCCATCTTCTCAAAGCTTTGATATTAAGAACAGAAGCTTGAACAGGTACTGGTTGAAGTACTTTTTTAGTGTCCTTTTAAATTGGGCACTAATCTTTTTGCAAGGGCTTACTGTTTGGTCTTTAGCTTATCTATAATTTAAACGAAACTAAATCTATTGATTCCACTTACAGCTTTACTTCTATGGGTATAAACGTTGTACAAAAAACTTGAGGGCAATAGAAATTGTCCTCAAGTTTTTTATGGATGCTATGCTAACAGACAGATCAAAAAAGCTGTTTATACTATTTTCTAAAATCCCGTAAACACTTATTGAGACATACTTTCTGTAGCACCTTGACCCGTTTGGTTGTTCTTGCGTTTAAATAATGTTGCATCAATTTTACCGAAGCGATAAGCAAAGGTTAAACGAACCATTTGAGGGTCACGTAAACGATTATAGTCTTGTATGAAGTATTGACTTTCAGAATGCATATCTGTTCGACGGGTTGCAAAAATATCACTTATGCCAAGCGTTACAGAAGCTGCATTGTCTTTAAGAAAGCTTTTCTTAACTGCTAAGTCAACACCATAAGATGATTTGATGTAACCCTGAGAAGAGCTTTGCGCCTGGCCAAAACCACCACCACCAGGACCGCCACCGCTTCCGCCTCTTGCACCGGGAGGGCCTCCGCCAAATCCCCCGCCACCGCCTTGAACCATATTGGTTTTAGATTGGTAAGTAGCTGAAAGCTGCGCAGTAAAACTTGCAGGGAGTTTAAAATTGCTGTTGAATTTTCCGAACCAGCTCCATAAGCTGTTTACACTTTCGCCTTTAATGTCTGTATCTATTTTTGAATTATAGATGTTTACATTGGTTGTAAAATCCCACCACTTTGTTGGGAAGATTTGCGTGGTTAATTCTGTTCCATAAGCCTGGCTTGAATTGGCATTAATGTAAGTGTTAATAATTGCCTCAGTGCCGGTAAAGGGATTGATCTCTTTATTAAGGTACCGGGTAATAAGATCAGTTGTTTTCTTATAATAAAGTGAAGCAAGCAGGTTGTTGTTCTTTGTAAATGTTTTTGAATAAGACATTTCAAGCGAGTTGGTAAATTCCGGAACAAGATCAGGATTACCCTTAGTGATATTTAGCTGATCAGTATAATCAACAAAAGGTATTAGCTGAAAAAAGTTAGGCCTGTTTATACGACGGGTATAACTCATCTGAACCTCTTGCTTGTTGTCAAGCTTCTGGCTAAGAAATATTGAAGGGAACAAACTAATTGGATATTTATTACTGAACTTCTCTCCCGTTTTAGTTAGCTCACCGATATAATTAGAACTCTCTGCACGCAATCCTAATTTATATCCAAAATTCTTCATGCTGCTTGTAATGCTTACATAAGCTGCATAAACATTATCCTCGTTTTTATAGTTGCTTGTGCCGGATGGAATAATTACGAATTGGTTAGTTGCATTATTAAAATAATAGTTATCGTTATTATTTACCCTTCCACGGATCGAAGCACGTAATCCTGTTTCCAGTTTAATTTTAGAAGTAAGCGGATTAGTGTAATCTGTTTGTAAAACAATATTATGATCATTCCCATCACCCATTACTTTTTGCAAAGTATTTCCTTTTAGACTACCGGCTGTATTTGCAAAAATATTGGTGGTATATAAAGAGCTGTTTTCGTTTTTACCACCAAAGTAATTTGCATCAGCAGTTAGTTCTTCTCCCTCTTTTGGAAAAATATATTTAAGACCTAATGCTGCTCCCTGTCCATTAAAAGTTCGTTTGCCTGTTGAAGTTCTTTCGCTGTAACTGCTGGCAGTTCTTGTGTTATATAAACTATCGGTGTTAATGTTTATAAATTCATAAGGGTTAAATTCCCCATGTACTTTAAAGCCTGCCAACGAAATGGTAGTGCGGTTAGTGGCAAAATAATCCAACCCTGCACGTCCAAAAACAAAGGTGCCGGTTGTTTTATTAAAATTAGTTTGATCAATAAAAGTTTTAGGTGTATCAACAAAATTTAAACGGTTTGTAGTACCTGTGGTACAGCCTTTCATTTGGTTCACATTTAAACTTCCGAAAAAGTTTACCTTACCCTGGCGGGCATTAAAATCAACACCTCCATTAACGGCGCCCCGCTTATCAATACCTGCCCTAATATTTCCGTTATAGCCTGTTTTCCGGTTCTTCTTTAAAACAATATTTAATATACCGGCTCCACCACCCGAAGCATCATATTTGGCGGATGGATTAGTAATTACTTCAACGCTTTCGATAGCATCGGCAGGTATCTGGTCTAAAGTAAGCGTTGTAGGTCTGCCATCAACAAATATTTGTGGAGAGCTGTTTCGAAGTGCAACATTGCCATCAATGTCAACATTTACGCTGGGCACATTTTTCATTACATCCAATGCTGTTCCACCTGCGCTCACTATATTCTTATCAACGCTAAAAACTTTTTTATCAATATCCATTCTCAACCTGCCTGCAGTAGTAGTTACTGTAACGTCCTGCAATTGCTTTATCTCAGAATGCAAAATAACTTTACCCAAATCTTTTTCAAATGCTGATGCCATTGCCGACATGTTTCCCATTCCACCGCCTGCTGGTCTTGGCGCATTAGGATCCATCTTAGGCATAAAAGAAAATGCCTGTTCAAATGGTTTATAACCTGTGGCAGTAATTTTTAATTTTAAACCACCCATTACCGGCAGTTCTTCAAAATTAAACTCGCCATTACCTTTGGTAACGGCGCCTTTCAATAAAACTTCTTTTCGCTTCTTTGTTACAGTATCTAACTTGCTTTGCAATAATATTACTGACGCATCGCTTATAGACTTCCCTGTACTGTCAACCAGTTTACCATAAATATGGCCGATGTTAGGTATTGAACGACCTGCACCTCCCATTTGCCCCATTCCACCTGGAGGTTGAGCAAATAAATTGCATGTAATGATAAGAAGACCGCCGATGAGTAACATCTTTTTCATAACTAATAATTGATTGTATTAACGGAGCACAAATGTATTTTTTTGCACTGCTGTTTTTGATGTTTTGAGACGAAGCAGGAAAATATTGCGACAAAAGGCGATACTTCAACATTAAAAAGCAGCATTTGTGATAACATACCTGGCTTAAGAAAAAAGTTACCTCGCAATGCGAGAGTAACTTTTTCATGATTAGATGTCTTTTTAATTTTTAGCAGTTCTGCTGTATACTGAGCACAAACCTCCTTTTACCTTCAATACAATGTTTTCATCTTCATTTTCTGCAGCAATGTAATAAGCTGTTTCATCATTAGCCTGAAATTTGAAAGCTTCTTTCACTGTATAATTGCTGTAGCTTTTTGCAATAATTCTTTGTATTGAAGTTGGTACCGCCTCCATTTTTATTTGCCTGGTACTTGCAATAAATTCACCGTCGGAATTGTAAAAAATTTCAACCTTTTGTTCATTTTGTAGGAAAGATGCTTTCGTAAAATTTTCCTTTGAAACCCATTCTACACCAGATGCACCTGCAAAAGCAGATTCAAAACTTTCTATTGCTCTCTCATCAATTTGATTTACCTCTTGTGCAAAAGCGTTTGCTGAAACCGATACAGCTATTAAAGCTGCGAAGAATAACTTTTTCATGTTTTTTGTTTTTAGTTTATTAGAAATTGTTTTTTTCTTATTTGATAACGTAAAACTAATCGTCTTATTTACTCTATATTTTCAATTGAGATAAAACACACAAACTCTGCGACCAAAAGCAAAAAAACATGTATTATTTACGCTTGCATTGCCGCAGTTTTAAACTCTTCGCAAGAAAAGGATGATGGCAAAACACATGAAATTGATAATACAAATAGTAAATTATCCGGTAGTAGGAATAAAGAATTACCCCTCCCCTTTTAGTTAATAAAATACTGTTACTAAACCAAGCTCTCTTTAAATTTTGTATTTTTGCACATTATGAAATGGAATGATAAACATAAAGTTCGCGTTGCGATATTAGATTTGAACGAAGGGTACGTAAACCAGGGAATGCGTTGTATAAGAGAGATCGTTAACATGTGGGGAAAGGAAAATTCTTTTGAAGTAATAACTAAAGAATTTGAAGTGAGGTTGAAAAATGAAGTTCCCGTAACTGATTTTGATATTTATATCTCAAGTGGCGGTCCCGGATCTCCGTTAGACAGCGAGGGGAGCGAATGGGAAAACCATTATTTCAACTGGCTGCAACAAATTGAAAACTGGAATAACAATCAGGCAAATTTAAAAAAAAGGTACGTGTTTTTTATTTGCCATAGTTTTCAATTGGTTTCACGATATTACCAAATAGGAAATGTTTGTAAACGCAAATCAACTTCGTTTGGGGTTTTTCCTATACACATGATGAAAGACGGAAATGAAGAACCTGTTTTTGAAGGTTTAAATAATCCTTTTTATGCCGTTGACAGCCGCGATTATCAGTTGATTGAACCGGATAATGCACGGTTAAAAAAAATGGGGGCTAAAATACTCGCTCTCGAAAAAGAAAGGCCGCAGGTTCCCTATGAAAGGGCTGTTATGTCTGTTCGTTTTAACGACTATTTTATAGGAACTCAATTTCACCCTGAAGCGGATGCAACAGGTATGAGTATGTATCTGCAACGTGAAGACAAAAAGCAAACAGTGATTAAAAACCACGGCGAAGAAAAATGGAAAAATATGATTGAACACCTCAACGATCCTGAGAAAATACGGTGGACCTACAATCATATTCTGCCCAACTTTCTAAACCAGGCTGTGGGTATTTTGGTTGAAGCGTAATAAAAACTGCACTACTCTAAATCCCTGCTATTTTTGGCAGGGATTATTTATTTAAAAAATGATGATATGGTTGATATTTTCTTTTCTCTTGTTTTCCTTAATAGTTGCTTGAAACTTATTATATAAATCTGATAAACCCTTTTTTTGTGTTTGCGAAAACATTGTATTCTGGTGCAAATTTTTGTAAACCATAGTAACGCCAGAAGTGAAAGATTTTCATTCGAAAGTTTAATTTAATAATGTAAAACAAACTTCATGGTTCCTCCAATCAGAAATGCTTTTAATACTTCATTTACTGAAGAAAAATACGAGGCTTACTTAAACGAACTAAATGCTGCGTATCCTGGTGCAATCGAATTTAGAGTAGCAGAAACCCTTGTATTTTGCGACAAAGCATTTACAAAAAAAGTACTTGATGCCTGCGAAAGTATTGTTGATGTAATTGTTTCACCTTCCTTTAAAGAGGAGTCAGCCAAAGCAATTCCTGAAGGATTGGACGTGCCGGGTGAAAATGATCATTCTCATTTTATAGCATTCGATTTTGGAATATGTGAAAACGAAAAAGGAGAGCTTGAACCGCAATTGATAGAAATGCAAGGCTTCCCAACTTTGTTTGCTTTTCAGGTATGTCAGGCTGAAGCAATACGTAAACATTTTTCTTTTCCTGCCAATTACGACTCTTACTTAAACAGCTTCACAAAGGAAACATACCTGCAATTGCTTAAAGAAATAATTCTGGGCACACATCAACCAGAAAATGTTATACTCTTAGAGATATTTCCTGAAAAACAAAAAACAAGGATAGACTTCTATTATACAAAACAATATATAGGGATTGACCCTGTGTGCATAACCGATCTAATAAAAAGAGGAAGAAAATTATACTATTTAAAAGACGGCACTGAAACCGAAATCAAAAGAATTTATAACCGTGTAATTTTTGATGACCTTCAACAGCAAACACTTGAAGTACAGGAAAAAGGAAAAATACTTTTTGAAGAATTAGATGTAGAATGGGCGCCCCATCCAAATTGGTTTTACCGCATTAGTAAATACACCTTACCATTTATTCATCACCCTTTTGTACCTGAAACAAGATTTTTAAGCGAGATAAAAGAACTTCCCTCTAATCTTGAAAATTATGTTTTAAAACCCCTTTTTTCGTTTGCAGGACAGGGAGTTATAATAGATGTGACGCGTGAGGATATTGATAAAGTGAAAGAACCGGAAAATTGGATACTGCAGCAAAAAGTAAAATATGCAACCATAATACAAACGCCTGACGAACCAGCCAAAGCAGAAATACGCATCTTTTATTTTTGGAAAGATGGTGAAGCAAGACCTGTTGCAACCAATAACCTTGCCCGCCTTAGCAAAGGTAAAATGATTGGCGTAAGGTACAATAAAGACAGAAAATGGGTTGGCAGCACCATTGCTTTTTTTGAGAAGTAAACTGAAAGACATGACCTTCATATCAAGGGCATAGTAAGAAAAACTTTCAGGCAAAGACGTAAAGTAATACAATGCAAAGACACCGAAGGAAGTTTTTGCGCCCTAGTTTCTTTGCCTGAAAAAAATAAACATTGCTGACACAATATTCAACATTTCTACCACTTTATTTTAAGCGAGTTATTTCGCTTATCAACATCAGCTAATCGTTCCGAAGGATCGATTTGAACTTCTGAAAGATCAGATATCTTACGATTACTTTCAAACACATAAGTGGGATGAGTCCATCGCCATTCTTCATGCACTGTTCTTTGTATAGCCGCGTCTTCTGCAGGCTTTTCTCCATACATTAAATTCAGCGGTATATAATGCAGCTCTTTGCTGCTATCTTTAAAAGTTAGTTGTACATCAATAGGCATAGGCATATCCCCTCTCCTTCTAATGCGGATTTTTGTTTTGCCTCCATCGTCCCACAAACTATCAATAGCATAATCAATTGTTTTGGTAGTATAAACCCAGTACTCTTTATACCAGTCAAGCTCCATATCGCTTACCTTTTCTGCAACACGTATAAAATCATTGGGGTTAGGATGCTTAAAACGCCACTGACGATAGTATTCAAGTAGAATTTTATCACGCATTTTATCACTAACAATATAGCCAAGTTGCGCAAGAAAAGCAGCGCCCTTTGCATAGCTGGCCTGGCCATAAGCATAATTAGTGTTGTAATGATCGGCATGTGTACTCATGGGTTCTTCAAAGCCGCTTCGTACAAGTTTGTAATAAGCTGTGTAATTAGCTTCCTGGTCAAAAGTCTTTTTTTGCCGCAATTCGCTTATTATGCGTTCGGTTGAATAATTGGTGAAACCTTCATCCATCCACGGGTAAAGGCTTTCGTTTGACCCCATCATTCCCTGGTACCAGCTATGCATCCATTCGTGCATTGCCGTGCCAATGCCTGCGTTTTTTATTAACGTAGCCATTGGATATTCCATTCCGCCATCTCCGCCTTGTACAAAGCTGTAATTTTTATAAGGATAAGGGCCAAAGGCTTTTGCCATTAACGGATAAGCCAACGCTGCCGTATCAGCTAATTTTTTAAAACGCGCATGAAGACTATCGAGGTTGCGGTACACAATATATAAGAGAGGCCCGTTCTGAACCTGTCGCTTAATCATGGTATAAGTTGGATCGGCAGCCCACATAAAATCATGAACATTGCTGGCTTTAAAATTCCATGTGAGCGTGTTGCCTGCAGGCTTTGTAACTTTTGTGCTTTCTGCTTCGTATCCAAAACCAACCTCGTTGGCGTTTTGTAGAGTGCCCGATCCTGCAATCATGTAGTTTCTATCAATATTGATATTTACATTATAATCTCCCCAAACCCCATAAAACTCCCGGGCGATGTAAGGATTGGCGTTCCAGCCCTGGTAATCGTATTCAACCATTTTGGGATACCACTGGCTCATGCTGTAACGAACGCCTTCAGTATTATCTCTGCCGCTTCTGCGAACCTGAACAGGTACCTGCGCTTCAAAACTTATCGCAAAAGTTGTTTTCGAACGTGGAAGAATGGGTTTATCTAAACGAACTTCCAAAATAGTTTCATGCTCTTTTAATGTTTGTGCTTTACCACCCGTTTTTACATAAGCGACTTTTTGGTAACCAATTTCGTTTGGTTTCAGTTTAGCAATCCGGTCTTTTACACGTACGTCCCAATCTCTAACTTCTTTGCCCTGTTTATCTGTCCCTATTACAATTTTTCCCAATTCCCCACTCCTTACATCCATACTGCTGTTAGGCTGAAATGCATTCCAGTAAGTGTGAAAGAAAATACGGCTTAATGTATCGGGAGAGTTATTAAAGTAATCTATCTTTTCAATACCGTTAAGCATATTTGTGGCAACGTTCATTGTAACGTTTATATCGTAACTAATCCTTTGTTGCCATCTGTCAGGTTGCGCTAATAAAATTTGATGAAGACTAATTATAGCAATTAATACCAACAATCTTTTCATGAAAACTGTTCCTCAACTGTCGTTTTATTCTTATTAAATTATAAAGTAATTGCCTCTTCAAGCAATTGCCCGGATACTGAAAAATATAAGTTTTTCTTTTGAAGATCACCCTTGCGAACCTGTATTCGATATTGTGGCTGCTTATCCTTTTCTTCTACAAACATAACTTCTTTTACAGGCCAATCTTTGTATTTACTTTTTTTGAAGCCGTCCTTAATCTCGGCGGGCAAGTTATTAAATGCATAGCTCTTTTCAGTTTTTAACCATTCGCCTTTCGATGTAAAAAATGCTTTTACATCATCATCGCCTTTTTTAAAAGATGCCTGAAAAGAAGTGATATTATCTCTCCAGCTAACCTTAGCTGCATCGTTAAATCTTGTTTTAAAAGAGTCCGTTACCTGTGCCGGTATCTTTCTGAATTGAGCATTTGCCGAAATTATAACTACAGATAAAACCAAAGACAACATCCACTTGTATCTCATAACTTTATTAAATTTAAACTCAGCACTTACCTTGTACTACAATAACAATTTCGCCCCTCACATTTTTTTGTTTAAAATGTAAGCAAACATCGTGCAAACTTCCATGCTTATTTTCTTCAAATATCTTTGTTAGCTCGCGGCTAACACAACACTGCCTCTCGGCTCCAAAATAATTAATGAACTCGTCCAAAGTTTTAATTAACCGCATCGGGCTCTCATAAAATACCATTGTTCTTTCTTCTTCTGCAAGTTGCTTTAGCAGGGTTTGACGGCCCTTTTTTAAAGGCAAAAAACCTTCAAAAGTAAACCGGGTAATGGGAAGGGCGCTGTTAACCAAAGCGGGAACAAAAGCAGTCGCACCCGGCAAACATTCAACTTTAATATTCTGCTTAACACAGTGGCGAACTAATAAAAAGGCAGGGTCAGAAATGCCGGGTGTGCCTGCATCGGTTATTAAGGCAAAAGATTTACCTGTTGCTAACTGCTCTGCAAGATGGTGTAAAATTTTATGTTCGTTATGCTGATGATACGGAGAAATAGGTTTTGAAATGTTATAGTGTTGAAGAAGCTTTGACGATGTTCGTGTATCTTCAGCTAATATAACATCCACTGTTTGTAAAACTTCGATTGCCCTGAAAGTTATATCAGCAAGATTGCCTATTGGGGAAGGAACGATATAAAGCATTAATTTGATTTTTCTATCTATCTATTCAACATATTAAGCACTTGGTCTAACTTTGCCGGCTTTATAATACTAAATCTTTTTAATATTTGTGATTGCTCAATAGTAAAAAGTTTATGACACTTAATAACGCTTTGCTCTGGTAAAATTCCTATTTCCAAATCGTGATCATTCAGTAAAACTGAATAATCGTCTTTAAAAAGATTACTGGTAATTACCCATACCAAAATATCAGGAAAATGGTTATTGTAGTTGTTATTTGAAATTATCAATACAGGTCTGCTTTTGGTTGAAGACATATCTGAATAAGGAAAAGGAACTAATACAATTTCTCTTTGTTTATACATTGTCCCATGAAAAGTTTTCTTCAGGCCAATTATTTTTAATTGCAACCCGGGTTAGATCATCTGTATGATTACCAAGATAAAGTCCGTACTTTTCTTCATATAATAACTCAATGCGCCGGTTCATTTTTTTCAACAACGAATTATCCTTTAGCAAAGAGATTTCCTCTTTCATCAGCCCGTATTCTTTAATCGGAATTTGAATTACTTCATCCATAATTAAATTTACCAACAAATGCTTAATTAATTAATCATTTCAATTTCATAAAATTCCATTACCTGGTTAGCTAACAGTTTTTTACTGGCTTCTTCAGCAACCTGTTTGGCGGCTTCTTCGCTTTGGGCTTCAATTTGTAAAGTTATATGCTTGCCAATTCTTACATCCTCCACTCCTTTCAAACCAAAATTCATCAGTCCGCCTAAAACAGCTTTTCCCTGGGGATCGAGCAAATCTTTTAGTGGCATTACTTTAATCTGAACGTTATAAGTCATTAATTAATTTTATTTGCGTCCAAAGGTATAAGATGAAAGCGAAACTGAAACTTTGAAATGAGCAACCATAATAAAGATGTCTTTTTGAATAACTAAGTCCACTCAGGACATGAAGCACACAAAGTATTTCCCATCAATCCTACTAATCCCATAAATCCTGGTTCAGACATTCCCCGGTTTAGACAACCAACGATAAAATAACATACACAACAAACACAACTGGCACAGCTAACCATTGTAAAAAAATTGCTGCAAGTATGGCTGTAACCAGCAAAATAATTATTGGAAAATTATTTTTTAAACCTGCTTTTTTAAATTTTAGAGCAAGCATCGGCAAGGTTGAAACCATAAGGTAACTGGTTACAGCAATTATGCCATACCAAAACCATTGGTTTAATAGCAACCGGATTAAAAACTGTGTATTCGAATACCAATAAATAAGCGGGAAAGATGCAATGAGCAAACCAACTGCCGGAATAGGTACTCCTTTAAAACCATACGATTGCTCCGTATCAATATTAAATCGCGCCAGCCGGTAAGCACCGGCACAGGGAATAATGAAAGCAGGTAATAACCAGGCGGCTGAAATATTTAATCCATTTTCCTGCTGGGCAAATGCAAGGCGTAAAAACTGGTAAACGATCAACCCCGGCGCTACTCCAAAGCTCACCACATCTGCCAGGCTATCTAATTGCTGGCCCATGTCTGACGTTGCTTTCAACATCCTGGCAACAAAGCCATCCAAAAAATCTATGATTGCTGCTACACCAATAAATACTGATGCCAGGTATATTTTTTCAGGCAGCATCAGCAGCATCTCGCCATTTTCGTTACTTGTTGAAGCCATGCCATTTTGCAGAATATAAATAATGGCAAAGCAACCAAAAAACAGGTTAAGCAGTGTAAAAATATTTGGTATTTGTTTCATAATATTCGACTACCGACGACAGACAATTGACCACTAACTCTGATATATCATCTGAAGTGGTCTGTCATCAGTGGTCTTAAAGAAATACTGTCTGCTGCTCTTTTCATTTTTGAAGTCAATACAAACATTACATGTTTTCGAAAGGTTTGGGTTAGCTTGTCAATTGTATCTGATGCCTCAATTTCTAATTGTCATATTTTAAGCTTCTTAAATTTAAAGGGCATAGCTTTTAATATTTTAGTGGTCGCTCTTCATTATCGTTATGGGTCGTCATTAGTCAGTCGTCCTCCTCTTCATCAACTCCTCAATTTCATCAACAGTAATAGGAATATCTTTCATCAGATCAATATTTCCGTTTTCTGTTATCCAAAAATTATTTTCTATCCGTATGCCCATTTGCTCTTCTTCAATATAAATTCCCGGCTCTACTGTAAACACCATCCCCGGTTCGATAGGTTCTACCCTTGTGCCTAAATCGTGGACATCAATACCTAAATGATGAGAAATACCATGATATAAATATTTACGGTAAGCACGGTTCTCTTTGTCTTCGTTTTTTACATCTTCTTCTGTTAGTAAGCCTAATTTTATAAATTGACTGGTTGCTTCATCGCCTACTTTTTCTGTATAATCAACAATGCTTATTCCGGGTTTTAAAATGCTTTTGGCAAAATTGTGTAAGTGCAAACACGCATTATAAACTTCTTTTTGCCTTTGTGTGAATTTTCCATTTACAGGAACGGTCCGGGTAAGGTCAGCAGAGTAGTTGCCATACCTTGCACCAAAGTCCATAAGTATAAGTTCGCCATCTTTACACTCTTCGTTGTTTGATACATAGTGCAGCGTTCGGGCCCTGTCGCCGCTTGCAAGAATACTTCCATAAGCCGGCCCGCTGCTTCGATTGCGTACACATTCATGTATAATTGCAGCTTCCAGTTCATACTCCATAACACCCGGATGTATAAAATCCAAAAGTCTTCTGAAAGCCTTTTCAGTTATAGCAATTGCCTGCTTAAAGACCTGAATTTCTTCAGGGGTCTTTATTGCTCTTAACCGCTTTAAAATTTTTGCCGCACGCTCATACTTATGCAAAGGATAGCGCTCCTGCATTAGTTTGGCAAACCTGTAATCTCTTGTTTCTAACCATACACTTTTACGGTCATTCTCATTTGTATTAAGATAAATACGATCGGCAAGATGTATCCACGGTTGAAGTAATGCATCCAAAGTATCTAACCAAAGTACTGTTTGTATGCCTGATATTTCTTTCCCTTCATTTTCTCTTAAACGTTTTCCATCCCATTTTTCTTTTTGCTCGTTTGGCCTTAGCAATACCAATACTTCCCTGTACTTTTCATCAGGGTTATCAGGAAACAAAATAAGCATGGTATCTTCCTGCTCAATGCCCGTTAGCCAATACAACTCCGTGTTCTGAACAAAAGGATATAAAGCATCGGCATTAGATGGAACTTCATCATTACTATTAAAAATGGCAATGCTTTTGGGCTTCATTTCTTTTATGAAACGTTGCCGGTTTTTTACATATAATTCGGGATTGATTGGAAGATGTTTCATTGTAGTGCTTTTTCAACAGCGCAAGATACAAGTTTGATGCATTAAAAAACCGCCTGTAATTAGCAGACGGTTCCTTCCTAAACTTTATATGAACAACTATTATTCGATCACCTCAATATTTTTCTTGTATTTGCTCTTATCAAACACGAAGGTATTATCAGGTAGGTTTGCATTTGTATTGATAGTATTAAGCGTAAATTCAATTGTATTACTACTCTTATCCAAAATTTTTGCCTTGGTGATCATCATTTTTGCTTTGTCAACAAATACATTCACTTTCTGAAAATTCTTACGTTTATCAGTTGGTGTCATTTCAATTTCATTATAATTACCGGCAGACGAAACTAACTTATAAGAAAAATCTTTATCGTAAAAATTACTCAATAATTTTTGCGGAGTTAAGGTTTGATTATCGGCATCAGGTGTACTTACTGTTACTTCATTATTTCCATTATAGTTCCAGGTTTTAACGCCGTTGCTGAAGATTTCTGTAGGTCCTTGTTTAATATAATATTTCTGACCTTTAATAGCAATTTTTCCTGCTACATTGTTGTTTACCTTTCCGCTCCTGCTCTTTGATAAATAACTAAAATTAGAAGTTATCCCTTTAAATGTTTTCAGTTTAGAACTTACTGCATCTAAAACTTTTTTGGCATTTGCATCGTTTTGAGCAGTAGCTGAACCCGCTACCATTACCAGTGCTATAAATAAGTAATATAATTTTTTCATCGTTTTAATTTTACTTGTTCAAAAATACAGGTTTAAGACAATCACCTATTTTAAATGTTTAGACACAGATTGTTAAAGCGTAAACTATAGTTTGTACCTATTGAAAAGCACCCAGAACTTCTTCCAGTTCCATATCGGATTTTATCTGTACTTCTCTTGCTTTACTGCCCTGGTTGGGGCCAACAATTCCCGCGGCTTCCAATTGATCCATCAGGCGGCCTGCCCGGTTATAACCTAATTTCATTCTGCGTTGTATAAGAGAAGTGCTTCCTATCTGGCTGCTTACAACAAGCCTTGCAGCATCTTCAAACAACGGATCTCGGTTGTTGGCATCAAAATCTTTTCCCTCCAGTTCTTTTTCATCAACATATTCAGGCAGTAAAAAAGCCTGCGGATAACCTCTCTGGTCGCCGATGAAGTCGGTGATGCTATCTACTTCAGGTGTATCAACAAAAGCGCATTGAAGCCTCGTTATCTCACCATTGAAACTTATCAGCATATCACCTTTACCAATTAATTGTTCTGCCCCCCCAGAGTCTAAAATGGTTCGGCTATCAATTTTACTGGAAACCTTAAATGCAATGCGCGCAGGAAAGTTTGCTTTAATTGTACCCGTAATAATATTAACCGAAGGACGTTGTGTAGCAATAATAAGGTGAATGCCAACCGCTCTTGCCAATTGCGCCAGCCGTGCAATAGGCATTTCTACTTCCTTGCCTGCCGTCATAATTAAATCGGCAAACTCATCTACAACCAGTACAATGAACGGAAGAAACTGATGACCTTTTTCGGGGTTAAGTTTACGGGCAATAAACTTCTCGTTGTATTCCCTTATGTTACGGCAACCGGCTTCTTTCAACAGATCGTAGCGGTTATCCATTTCAATACACAAAGCGTTAAGCGTATGAATAACCTTTTTTGTATCGGTTATAATGCTCTCCTCTTCGCCAGGAAGTTTGGCGAGAAAATGTTTTTCAATAGAACGGTAAATACTAAGCTCAACCTTTTTAGGATCAACTAAAACCAGCTTTAATTGTGATGGGTGCTTTTTATAAAGCAACGACACCAATATGGCATTCAACCCGACCGATTTACCCTGGCCCGTAGCACCGGCCATTAACAAGTGAGGCATGGTAGCAAGGTCAACTATAAAGTTTTCATTATCTATCTTTTTACCAATTGCTATTGGCAGGGAGTAATTATTATTCTGAAACTTTTCAGAAGCAAGCAAAGTTTTCATACTCACAACTGTTTTTCTAACATTAGGCACTTCAATACCTATTGTTCCCTTTCCCGGGATAGGTGCAATAATGCGGATACCAAGCGCAGCAAGGCTTAACGCAATATCATCTTCAAGGTTTTTAATACGGCTGATACGTACACCGGGTGCAGGAACGATCTCGTACAAAGTAACCGTAGGACCAACCGTTGCAGCAATTCTTTGGATAGATATATCGTAGTTTTTAAGCGTAGCGATAATCTGGTTCTTGTTGCTTTCTAACTCAGTTGGATCGTGAACAATTTTTTCGCTGCCATGTGTTTCTAACAAATCGAGAGACGGATATTTATAATCCCGAAGATCAAGTTGTGGTTCGTATGGAGCAAGTTTGGTATAATTTTTTTTAAGCACCACTTCATCTTCTTCAATTGGCTCTTCGGGGGTGTCATAAATCTCCAGTTCCATATCTTCTAAAGTTGGAGCCTTTTTAGCAAGCGCCTGCGAAAGTGCAATGTCAGCAAGCGAAAGTGATTCTAATTCGTCATTTTTATAATTAAACGGCACTTCATCTTCAACCTGGTCTTCCTCTTCTGATGGTTCTTCCTCTGCATCCGGGTTGTTTTTTTCAATTACTCCAAAGTCTGTAACAGGGTTTATTACAAATTCTTCTTGCGGCATCGAAATCACTACTCCACTTCCCTCCTTCTTTAATTTATTCAAACGGCTCTTATCTTTTTCTATAAATAACTTCGACCCTTCATCATCATTTTCATTTAGTGTTACAAACATTTTATCTTCACCATTATCTTCTGTATTGTCTTCTTGATTATTTATATCACCATCAACTAGAGCCTGGGATGTAACCTTAGAAGGCAAGTTGAACTTTGGATTAAAGCGCCAAACAAAATAGATGAAAGCGGCAACTAATAATATAGCACCTGTTCCTAAAACACCTACCCATTTTATAAGCCAGTCGTTAACCAGTTCGCCCACAGCGCCGCCATAACTAAACTGGCTGTTCCTGAAAATGAAGGCAAAGGCTATACTTAGTACCAGCAGGCCGGCAATAACATACCGTGTATTACGTGCAAGCGAAAAAACCTTACGACCAAACAACAGATTTACGCCCAGAACAAAAAAGAATGTGCAGATTAAAAATGATGCAACACCAAAGCCTTTGTAAATAAAAAAATGCGCAACATAAGCGCCAAGCACACCTAACAAGTTGCTTACTTGTACATCATCAACGCTAAAAATTTTTACACCAAACTCGTGCACTTTATCCTGGTCGTCCTGCCAGGTAAAGGCATAAGATGTAAATGCAACAAATAAAAAAAGGGAGAATAAAAGACTTATCGTGCCGGCTATTTTATACGTACGTTCATCCTTCACAATTTCTTTTACGGTCACTTCTTCCTCCTTATCCTTAGTAAGTTTATCCGGATTTGGGGCAGGCTTTTTCTTAATACGATTTGCCATAATTTTTAATACCAGACAAATATAACTGAAAGCAGGGGCTGAACTATGTGGATAAGTTTTTACGGAGGCAGCATTTTTAGCACATTCGCCTTAAGGCTATAAAAGTAAAGTTTGAGCTATATAAGGCCGGTTAGGAGGTAATTTAAGTGCCCCTTCTTTAGGATCAACAATCAGATCAAGAGTTTCTAAAGGAATGCTGCCAAATAAAGGCTCTGCATTTCCGGGCAGTACTATGGCCCCGGCAATAGTTCTGAGATTGTAAATTTTTATTTCAACAGGTCCTGCAATATCGAACATTTGTCTTTCTCCGTTAGCTAATAAGCCTTCCTGCCTGTCGTTTATATCGAAACCTAATTTTGTATTTCTTCGTTAATACAAAGCATATATGTACCGGTGTTAACTAAAAATGAAACTTCTAACTCCCTTACTTCTTCTGGAGGAATCATCTTTTGTTTTGCTAATGCTTTGTCATAGGCGTTTACTAAGGTTACTTTCTGCCTGAATGCACCCATAATTAAAAATGTTTATTCAAACATACAGTTCTTTATCAGGTTAAGCATGAAGATGAGATTGTTTACCAATTGCAATAAACATAAAAATCCATCCCGTAATAAAAGCCAAACCACCAAAGGGCGTAATAGCGCCTATCCAGTTATAACTTGTTTTTTCCGCTGCCTTTATATAAGTAAGCGCATATAAGGAACCACTAAACAAAATGATACCGGCAATAAATAACCAACCCGCCCACATCATCCATTTATTATTGTAGTCCCTAAATAGAATTCCCACGGCAAGCAATGCAATTACATGGTAAAACTGGTAGCGCACACCTGTTTCAAAAATGTTTATTGCAGCGTCACTTACCCGTTGCTTTATTGCGTGTGCGCCAAATGCTCCCAAGGCAACTGCCAAAGCTCCTAATACAACAGCAGTTTTAATAAATGTGCTATGCATGTTCTTTCAAAATTTTTTTAAAGCCTGCTTCTGTTATTTCATCACCCGATAATGTAAAAGCAGCCTGGCTGTAAAATTCAATTCTTTCTTTACGTTTGTATGATAAAAAATTTTCAAGTTCTTCATCTGCCATGTTCTTAATCAGCGGACGATGATCTTTTTCTTTTACCAATCGTTGAGCTAATGTTTCTATAGGTTCGTCTAACCAAATAGTGATGCCCGTTTTGTTCATCCATTTCATATTATCGTTAAAGCAAGGCGTGCCGCCCCCTACTGATAATATGAATTGCTTTTTCTCACCAAACAACTTCAGCATTTTTGTTTCTAATTTTCTGAATGCATCTTCGCCATCCTCTTTAAAAATTTCGGAGATGGTTCTTTCTTCAATTATTTCAACCAATTCATCTAAATCGAAACAGGGCACTTTAAATTTCTTTTTAAGCTTCTCTGCCCAATAAGATTTGCCTGAACCCATCATGCCAATTAGAAAAATTTTTATCATTATATTGACTCAATATATCCTTTATTAACAATCAAAAAGTTTTCGGCAATTAATAGTTGCTCAATATCGTTCCAAATATTTGCTATAAAGCTTTCCAAGGCAGACTTTTTCATATTGCCTATTCTAAACCAAACAACTTTAGGTGTATTGACAGTAGATAGATAACGATGATAAAAATCGGTGTCTTTAGTAAGTATTATTAAGCTGTAATCAATGGCATATTTCCAAATATGAGAGTCTGTTATGCAATTTGGAATATTAATGATATGAAGAAAATTTTCGGAAGTCCAAATATCTAAATCATCAGGAAGGTTTTCATCAATAATATATTTCGCCATTAACCCACCATTTTTATTGGCGTAATAAATGTTGGCTTTTCTAATAACAATGAAAGAAATTCTTTAGAAGTTGCAATGTCTTCTTTAGAGAGACGAGGGTAACTCTTCAAAATTTGTTCATCACTTTCTCCTGCCAATACAAGTTCCATTAGGGTTTGAACTGTTATTCTGGTACCTTTTATAACAGCTTTCCCATTACAGATATCAGGATGAGTAATGATGTTTTTATAAAGCTGATATTCCATTATAAATAATTTAATAATGCAATTTACTTAAAATCTCATATCCATTTTTAGCCGTTAGCCTACTTAAAGGCATTTAACCCCGTTACATCCATTCCTGTAATGAGTAAATGCACATCATGCGTTCCTTCGTAAGTGATTACGCTTTCCAAATTCATCATGTGGCGCATAATGCTGTACTCACCTGTTATTCCCATACCTCCAAGCATTTGCCTTGCTGTCCGTGCAATATTAGCTGCTATTTCGCAACTGTTTCTTTTTGCCATTGATATTTGCGCTGCTGTCGCCCTGTTCTCATTCATTAAAGTTCCGAGTCGCCATACCATTAACTGTGCTTTCGTTATTTCTGTTATCATTTCTGCCAGCTTTTTTTGCTGTAGTTGAAAACCACCAATTGGTCTGTCAAACTGAACTCTTTCTTTACTATATCTTAAAGCAGTATCATAGCAATCCATTGCGGCACCGAGTGCGCCCCACGCAATTCCGAAACGAGCTTTACTTAAACAACCCAACGGACCTTTCAATCCCTTTACATGGGGAAATATATTTTGTTTGGGAACCTTTACATTATCAAATACCAACTCGCCTGTTGCGTTTGCCCGTAAGCTCCATTTGCCGTGTGTGGTTGGAGTGGTAAAACCTACCATACCGCGTTCAACAATCAATCCTCTTATATCGCCGCTTTCATCCTTTGCCCATACAACTGCCACCTGCGAATAAGGCGCATTGCTAATCCACATTTTGGCGCCATTTAAAATAACATCGTCACCTGCATCTTTTATGTTAGTTGTCATACCTGCAGGGTTGCTTCCGTGATCCGGCTCTGTTAATCCGAAGCAGCCTAACCATTCCCCGCTGCCAAGTTTTGGTAAATATTTTTGCTTTTGCTCTTCGCTTCCATAAGCATAAATGGGAAACATCACCAGCGAGCCTTGCACCGATGCGGTAGATCTTACGCCGCTATCGCCCCGCTCCAGTTCCTGCATCATTAATCCATAACTGATATAATCCATTCCGCCTCCGCCGTATTCAACAGGTATGGTTGGGCCAAAGCAACCTATCTCTCCCAATTGCTTTACTATATGCTGCGGAAACTCAGCCCGTTGCGCATAATCTTCAATAATGGGACTGATCTCTTTCTTTACATAATTACGGACCGTTTCCCTAACCATCTTATGCTCTTCGCTCAATAGTTCATCCAACTGGTAATAATCGGGTGATTGAAAAAGATCTGTTCGTGTGGCCATACTTGTTGTTTAAATTGTCTGAACCGGGATTTATAGGAAATGTGACAAATGTAATTTTAAAGAGAACTCATTATCACTTCAAATATAATCTTATCTTTTTACTGCACTCCTGTTTCCACTTTGCTCAATCTCCCGGTTCATTTGTTCTATATCTACCGGTTGAGAAAAATCGCCTAATAACCACTTGCTGTAATAATCTGCCAACTGGTAAAAGAAATATTCACTCATGTCAGTATAAGCATGACGCTGGCCGGGAAGCATTACAAAATCGAAACGCTTATTGGCTTTAATTAAAGCATTAACCATACGAATGGTATTAGCCGGATGAACGTTGTTGTCTATATCTCCGGTAGTTAACATTAAATGCCCTTTCAGGTTTTTAGCAAGGTCAGGGTTTTTCTCAATGTTGTAAATAAAAGAAGTATCTCCTTTTTCGCCAACCACTTCTTTTACCCCATTATGCTTTTCGCTCCACCACCGATTATAAATGCTGTTATCGTGATTGCCTGATGATGATACGGCAACTTTAAAGAAATCCGGGTAAACCAGCATGGCGGCGGTTGACATAAATCCGCCACCCGAATGACCATGAATACCCACACGATTAATATCTATAAAAGAATAGCGATCAGCTAATTGTTCTACTGCCGCTTTTTTATCTGCCAACCCATAGTCTCTTAAATTGCCATAACCAAACGTATGATACCACTTGCTGCGGCCGGGGTTACCGCCACGGTTTCCAACTGTTACTACCACAAAACCAAGTTGAGCAAGCCGGTCAATCCTATCCATGCCTTTGCCAAAGGCTTTATTCACTGCCTCTGTTTGCGGACCCGGATAAACATACTCAACCACGGGGTATTTTTTAGTTGAATCAAAATCGAAAGGCTTATACATTACACCATATAGATCTGTTATACCATCATCTGCCTTTACTTTAAACACCTGTGGAAATTTGTAGCTCGCTGCAACCAACGAAGAAAGATCAGTGGTTTCAAGATCCATCATTTTTCTTCCTTCACCATTATACAACGTTGCTTTAGGCGCACTATTAACCCTTGAATAATTATCAATAAAGTACTGTTCATTATCACTCATGCTTACAGTATGCTCAAACTCTCCCGGGTTTAAAAGCTTTAATCCTGTACCATCAAAATTTACCCTGTACAAATGGGTGTAGTATGGATCTTCATTCAGCTCTCTTCCATTTGCTGAAAAATATAAAGCTCTCTTCTTCTCATCAATACCAACAATATCCTCGCAATGGTAAGCGCCTGAAGTAATCTGATTCTTTAGTCTTCCGTTGCCATCATATAAATAAAAATGCGCCCAGCCGTCTCTTTCGCTCCATTCAATTAATTCGACGCCGTTATTTACAAGGCCTAACTTTCTTGTTTCTACGTAGGTATTCATCCGCTCTTCTATCAGCAGCTTTACCATGCCTGAATTTATATCTACCTCGCAAACGTCTATCCGTTTTAGATCCCGGCTTGTACGTGTGAAATAGAATTTATCGTTGGTGCCTAACCAAAAAGAAGGACGGTAATCATCATCCCTTGTATTGGCCTTAACAGGTGCACTCCATATAGAAATGTCCTGGTCTTTAAACTGTTTTACATCAAGCTCTTTACTGGTTTTTGTAGCATTATCAAACACCAATAAATAATCAACAGGCGCTTCCTTCTCGCCGGGCATGTGGTACTTATATGTTTCGAGAGTTGGGCGTGGATCGGCAATGTTATTAATTACCCAAAGGTCTTTTACAGCACGCTCATCAACCCTAAGAATTGAGAAGTGCTTTGAGTTGGGCGACCACATAATAAACGCAGGCTTACGTTTATTCTTATTCTTTTCTTTATCAACGTTGGTTTCGTTTTGTGTAAAGCCATATTCAAAAAACTCGATGCCGTTATTGGTTAGTTTGTTTTCAACAACAGTACTGTCGCTTTCGTTTTGCAAAGCCTTTTCGTAATTGGCTTTGTCCATCCAATAGAGGTTATAATTTTTAGCAAATACAATCGTTTGTCCATCCGGCGAAACAGAAGCCCATCGCGGATTACGTTTTGGTTTCTTAAAATCAGACAATTCAACTAATTGTTCAGTATCTAAATTGTATTCAAAATAAAACACCTTCTTTTCTTTTACAGGCGGCGTTCCTTTTTTTACAGTAGTGTCTTTCCTTTCAACTTCCTGACTGCTTTTTACTTCAAATTGAATCCAGTTTTCATCTTTTACAAAACGCATGCTGTCAATAAGCAGGTGTTGCGCATCAAAAGGGTCTTTCACTATTTTGGTAATTTCGGCGGCAAGCTTTGCATTATCAAACATCACTCTTTTCTGCCCTTTTGATGGATCTGCAATGTACCAGTTTTTGCCCTGCGGTGTTTCGAACACATACCAAAAACGGTCAGACTTCTTTAACCAATGCGGATCTACAGAAGTAGAAAAAACCATCTTATCTAATTTTTTTGGAGAAAACCTTGAAGCTAACTGGTAATTGGCTTTGGTGGCGGTTTGCGAATTCGAGGCGATACAACAAACACTAAAAACAACAGCAAGTAAAACTCTACACATGTTTCAGAATAATTTTAAACATGAAAAATAAGAACTAAAACAACAACTAAAGCGTTTTATAGATATTCCTGTATAAATCTGTTACAAGTTCTTGTACATCTTTAAGAAGCTGTTTAAACTTAAAAAATAGAACCACAGAAGCACGGAGACACGGAGGGTCACAAGGAGAAAACATTGTGTATCTCCATGCCGTTGTGTCTCTGTGTTTCAACTTTTCTTATTAGAAAGATATAAGTGAAACTACTTTCAAAGAATTTATACTTCTTAACGCTGAGGCGATTGTCGTAATTTCCTTTTTTAAAACTTTATATAAACATAGAAAGAATTATAAATCAGATGACCAAAATAAACTTTGAGGCAACACTATCATTCGCACAATCATTAGATCAGCAAGATCAGTTAGCTCATTTTAAAGATGAGTTCCACTATCCACAAGTTAATGGGAAAAACGTCATTTATTTCTGTGGCAACTCTTTAGGGCTGCAACCAAAAAAGGTAGAGTCTGCAGTACAACAAGAACTTGACGACTGGAAGAATTTAGGCATCAGTGGTTTTTTAAATGCAAAAAATCCATGGATGTATTACCAGGAATATTTTAAACCTGGTCTTGCAAAAATAGTTGGCGCAAAAGAAGATGAGGTTACAGTGATGAATGGTTTAACAGTGAACGTGCACTTGTTAATGCTTACCTTTTATCGTCCAACTAAAAAAAGGTATAAAATTATTATGGAAGCCGGCGCTTTTCCATCAGATCAATATGCGGCAGAAACACAGGTTGTATATCATGGCTTTTCAGCGGACGATGCAATTATCGAATTAAAGCCCCGCGAAGGTGAAAGGTTGTTGCGAACCGAAGATATACTTGCAGGTATTGAAGAACATTCGAGCGAGCTCGCATTGGTTTTGTTAGGGGGAATTAATTATTATACAGGTCAGTTATTTGATATGAAAGCTATAACTGCGGCTGCACAAAAAGCAGGGGCAATTGCAGCATTCGACCTTGCACATGCAGCAGGTAATGCACCTTTACAATTACATGATTGGAATGTTGACTTTGCAGTTTGGTGCAGCTATAAGTATTTGAATGGTGGGCCGGGTGCAGTTGGAGGAGTATATGTGCATGAGCGCTATGCATGCGATCCTGCAACTCCACGTTTTGGCGGCTGGTGGGGCAACGATGAAAAAGGCAGGTTTAAGATGGAAAAAGGTTTTAAAGCCAAGCCCAATGCAAGTGGCTGGAACATTAGCACTGCACAGATATTAAATATGGTTTCGCTAAAAGCTTCGCTTGAATTATTTGATGAAGCAGGCATGGAAAACCTGCGGGCTAAAAGTGTGCACCTAACCTCCTGGCTCGAATTCTTGTTACACCAGTTAAAGAACATCAACTTCGAAATTATTACCCCTGCAGACGCTGAAGCCCGTGGCGCCCAGCTTTCTTTATACTTTAAAGAACAGGGGCGGGAAATACACGATAAGATGATTGAAAAAGGAATTATTGTTGACTACCGTGAGCCTGGCGTTATTCGTGTTGCACCTGCTCCTTTGTATTGCTCGTATGAGGACGTGTACAGGTTTTATGAGATATTGAGGGATGAGTTTTGAATAATTTTTCATAACCACAATAGGCATATAGAAACATAAAAAAAACAAAATCCTATTGTGCCTATGTGCCTATGTGGTTCCCCAAATACTCCTTCATTTCCTCTGCATATTGAGCAGCAATCACCGCTGCTTCTTCTGCAAAGTTTTCATCGTGGCCGGCATAAATAATGGCACGGCTTGCATTTACCAATACGCCTCCGACTTTGGTTAATGCGGCCTTCGAAACTTCTTCTAAACTTCCGCCCTGAAAACCTACTCCGGGAACTAAAAAAAAGTGGTCGGGAAATTTTTGCCGGATGCCTTGCAGTTGTTCTGGTTTAGTAGCGCCAACAACAAACATCAGGTTGTCAGGCGTTCCCCACGAAACAATTTTGTTCATTACTGTTTCATATAAAAAACTTTCACTCACTCCTCCTGCTTTTGTTATTAACTGCTGAAAATCTTTGCTCCCTTTATTTGAAGTTAGTCCCAACACAATTGTCCATTTATTTTCATATTCTAAAAAAGGGCGAACGCTGTCCTCACCCATATAAGGCGCTACCGTTATTGCATCAAAATTATACACATCAAAAAATGTTTTTGCATATTGCGTGGATGTATTGCCAATATCACCACGCTTGGCATCGGCAATTTTAAAATGCGTTGCAGGAATATAATTTACAGTTTGTTCGAGTGCTTCCCAGCCTTTAATGCCCATTGCTTCATAAAAAGCTGTATTGAGTTTATAGCTTACGCATAAATCTTTTGTGGCATCAATGATGGCTTTATTAAATTCGAAAACAGCATTTGGATGGGATTGGAGGTGCGCAGGAATCTTTGTAATATTAGTATCTAAACCTACACATAAATAATTCTTCTTTTGTTGTATCTGGTTTATCAACTCAATTCTGTTCATGTAAATCTTCAGCTTTTTGATGTTGTTTTGGGAAGGCAAAAGAGGCTAAGTTTCAAAATATAAGGCTGAGAAAACTTCATTACTTTTTTCGTTGCTTCATTATTTCGGCAACCTGCTTTGCTTCACTGTCACCTTTTTCCAATTGCGACACTATGCTTTTATAATTCTCCTCATCCTTATTTTGGCTTAGCTTAAAAACATGATCTACTTCTGTAACCTCTATCTGAAAAGCAACAATACTTTTCATTAATCGTTGAACATAAGCAGGATCAAGATGTTCAACAAGTGAAGGAGAATCGGGATTGTTTTCGAAACGGGCGGTTGTTCTTTTTAAAACAGTAAGTAATGCTTCTTCATCTAAAAAATGTATAGCCCCTTTTGCATGAACCGTTAAATAATTCCATGTGCCAGCCTGCTTTTGGTTGCTGTACCAGCTTGCACTTACATAAGTATGAGGCCCGGTAAATATGGCCAAAACATTAGGATTTTGAGCAAAGGCTTGGCAGTGATCTGTTTGCTTCATTACATGCCCGATAAGAAACACTTTGCCATCTCTTTCTTCTATCAAAACAGGAACATGTGTTGCAACAGGTTTGCTTTCTGCATCGCATCCTGTTAATATAGTAAACGGGTTTTTATGCATGAACTCCATTACCTGCCTGTTGTCATCGGCTTTGAAGTAGGGTACATTATACATGGGAGCGAAAGTAGGAAGTTTCGTTAAGAGATAAAAAGAGAGAAGAAGATAAAGAGGTATCCAAAATAACTGGTATCACAAATTGTGATACCAGTTATCTATATCTATACACTATGATTCGGCTTCTGTTGTAGTTAACCAAATGCTCAATTAACTTAATGCCCCCAAATAACTAAATCTACACCTTACTTGCAAGCCCCACTTCTTCCACCACTTCGGCCACTTCTGTAGCACTCATATTTGCATTACGCATAGAAATACTTCGGGCAGCAGCGGCAGCAAATTCTTCAAAAGCTTTTTTACTAATCTCGTCATCGCTCATCATCACAGGCACACCCTGATCTCCACCTTCGCGAATGCTTTGCACTAAAGGTATCTGCCCTAAAAAAGGAATATCATATTCTTCAGCCAGCCGCTTGCCTCCTTCTTTGCCAAAAATATAATATCTGTGATCGGGTAATTCCGCCGGAGTGAAGTAACTCATGTTTTCGATAATACCAATAATGGGCACTTTAAGTTGGGTCTGGCCAAACATGGCTATACCTTTTTTGGCGTCGGCCAATGCAACATCCTGCGGAGTAGTTACCACCACCACACCTGTAACCGGAACAGTTTGTACCAGCGTTAAATGTATATCGCCTGTTCCCGGAGGCATATCTATTACCAGGTAATCAAGCTCATCCCACAATACATCTGTTACAAATTGTTTAATAGCGCTGCTTGCCATCGGGCCTCGCCAAACAACCGCATTCTTTTCATCTACCAATAAACCTATGCTTAGCAACTTAATTCCATAACGCTCCAATGGAACGATCATCCCTTTGCCGTTCACCTCTTTCATCATTGGTCTTTCGCCGCGAACGCCAAACATTATCGGCACACTTGGACCGTAAATATCTGCATCCATTAAACCAACCTTTGCACCGCCCTGGCTTAATGCCAATGCAAGATTTGCAGCCACTGTGCTTTTTCCTACGCCGCCTTTTCCGCTAACTACAGCTATAATATTTCTCACTTTCGGTAAAATACTTTTAGGGTCGGTACGGTTACTTGTTGTGTTGGATGTAAACTTCACATTAACTGCCGCCTCTTTATTCACCAATATTTTTACTGCATTTATGCAGGCATTTTTAATCATGTCTTTAAGGGGGCAGGCAGGAGTTGTAAGCACCACTGTAAACGAAACATAATTGCCTTCAATCTGTATATCTTTCACCATGTTCAGTGTCACCAAATCTTTACCAAGGTCGGGTTCCTGAACATTACTCAACGCCTTTAAAACATCATTCTCAGTCATCACTAAAGTTTTTGTTAAATAAAAAAACGAACTGCAAAGTTAACCATTGAGTACCTTACTTTGTTTAAGAGGTTGAGTAATTCGTTTAAGGGGTCATTGGGTTACCAGTTCATTCGGTCATCGGTCATTGAGGGTTGTTTATATTACAAAAGGGCATGGATTAATTAATTTTAATAATACGACCTCTAATTGAATGAGTAAAAATTTACGATACCTTATTTTATTGATCAGTTTTTTTCCGCTTCGCTTATTTGCACAGTTTGAGCGGGTGCAGGACAGTGTAATACAATTATATGGAGTGGTAATGACTGCTGACAGCCTTCGTGCTCTACCTTCGGTTAGTATTGTAATTAAAGGAACCAATCGGGGAACAATGACTAATGAGCAGGGTGTTTTTTCAATTGTTGTATTAAAAGGCAATGAGGTTGAATTCACAAGTGTTGGCTTTAAACCCAAACTTATTGAGATACCAACAAAGCTTGAAGGTAATCAGTACAGCGTTATTCAATTAATGGTTACAGATACTGCCTACCTGCCCGCCACTATTTTAAAACCCCGCCCTTCGAGAGCACAATTTGAAAGAGATTTTGTAAACACACGCATACCCGACGATCAATATGAAATAGCACGGCAAAACACCTCGGAAGCTAAACGACGTATTTTAATGAGAACCTTACCTTCAGATGGAAGAGAGGCAACCAACAATTCACTAAGGCAAACTGCAAATAAAACTTATTATGCGGGGCAAACACCTCCAATGAATATTCTTAACCCCTTTGCATGGTCGGAGTTTATTAAAGCATGGAAGCGGGGTGATTTTAAGAGCAAGTAGACTAAGTGGGAAGTGGGAAATCGAAAGTGGAAAGTACTGGTGAAGCTGAAACAAATTTAAACTTATTCAACCCTCAATTTTTTTTGGATTTCCTGCTTTCAATTCACTTTGTAGTTTTATATTCTGCTTTCTTAGTTTTCCCCGAACTTGTTAATATTGAGGTTAGCTCTTTTGCTTCCTGAAGTAACAATCTCAGTTTTCTTTCTGTAACAATACCTGCTTCTATCAATAACCCGGGCCAATATATAGTTTCATCTGCTTCCTCTTCTGCAATGGTTATTCTTGATAAAAAATTCTTATCACTTCTTCCTTTTAATGCACTTCTATAATTTGCACCTATTGCGGTTCCAGATCTTAAAATTTGTTCGGCTTATAAGTTCTTCGCTCATAAATATATTTTATTCAAGTTACCTTCATTTCTTTTTATTCACTTTACAATTTAATTACTTTCGATTTTCGATTTTCGATTTTCAACTTTCAATTTCTACATGAACTTTCAAACAAAAAATATAGCTGTTATTGGTGCAGGCACAATGGGTAATGGCATAGCGCATGTATTTGCTCAAAAGGGATTTAATGTAAAGCTGACAGATGTATCGCAGGAGCAATTGGAAAAAGCTGTGGCAACCATAAGCAAAAACCTTGACCGCCAAATTGCTAAAGGAACACTTACGGAAGATGCAAAACAATCAACACTAAACAATTTAACCACTTCAACTTCAATTAAAGAAGGCGTAGAAGATGCTGATCTGGTTATAGAAGCTGCTACAGAAAACATTGATTTAAAGCTTCAGATATTTCAGCAACTTGATGAGCTTGCTCCTACAGGTTGTATTCTTGCTACAAACACATCATCCATTTCTATCACTAAGATTGCAGCCGCTACAAAAAGACCTGAACGGGTTATAGGTATGCATTTTATGAACCCGGTTCCGGTTATGAAATTGGTGGAGATCATAAATGGTTATGCAACTGCTGAAGAAGTAACAAACCAAATTGTTGAACTAAGCAAAACGTTGAACAAAGTACCATGTGTAGTAAATGATTATCCTGGTTTTATTGCAAATCGCATTTTAATGCCCATGATCAACGAAGCTATTCATACCCTTTACGAAGGTGTGGCAGGTGTTGAAGAAATTGATACAGTAATGAAACTTGGAATGGCTCACCCAATGGGACCATTACAATTAGCAGATTTTATTGGCTTAGATGTTTGCCTGAGTATTTTAAATGTTTTATACCAGGGCTTCGGAAACCAGAAATATGCTCCGTGCCCTTTATTAGTTAACATGGTAACCGCCGGATACAAAGGCGTAAAAACGGGCAAAGGTTTTTACAAATATACCAGCGGCAGTAAGGAGTTGGTTGTAAGTTTGAGATTTAAATAATTGGATCAACTTTAGGTTAAATAGCTCCAATTAGAACTAATTATATAAAGCTTTTTCAAGGCTATATACGAAATGCCAAATCCTTTTTTGATAATTAAACTGTTCGCCTTACTTTTGCACTCCGCAAAATTATTTTGATATGAACGCTGTAGCTTATGTGCATGAGCAGTTAACTGCAACTAAACAAGTGCCTAAATTTAAAGCAGGAGATAATATTACTGTTAACTATAAAATTATTGAAGGTAATAAAGAAAGGATCCAGTCTTTTAAAGGCGATGTAATTAAACGTCAGGGCCAGGGAGCAACTGCTACTTTTACCGTACGAAAAATTTCTGATGGTGTAGGTGTAGAAAGGCTGTTTCCGGTAAATTCTCCTAATGTAGATTCGATTATTTTACATAAAGTGGGTAAAGTTAGCAGAGCTAAACTCTTCTACCTTCGCGAAAGAAGTGGTAAAAGTGCAAGGATTAAAGAAAAAAGATATTAGTATAATTTTTTTAATATTATTAACGGAAACCTTTGGTTTCCGTTTTTTTATTTAAAACCTTATCATAACTTTAAACCTATTTTAATAGAAGAAAATTCACTATTAACCATTTTATAAACATATTTTTGTAGTCTTAAAACACACTTCATGTTTACTAATTTATTTATAGGAATGCCAGGCGGCAGTGAGTGGATCTTAATTGTGCTTGCAGTATTAATATTATTTGGAGGTCGTAAGATTCCTGAGTTTATGAGAGGGCTTGGTAAAGGCATCAGGGAATTTAATGATGCAAAAGAGAATGTAAAAAAAGAAATTGAAGAGGGCATAAGCGATAAAGATGTAAAGAAAACATCTACTGCAACCTCTACCACCCAACCATAGGTTTTAAGCCTTTGCCTATCTGTTTTGTTTAGTTACAAATCTATTCAGGATTATCATACCTTATTACTGAACGGCCAAACCACATGTGTTGAGGCCGTTCAACATTATTTACAAAAGATTTCTGCTTCAGCCCACTTAAATGCCTGGTTAGAAGTTTATGCAGATGAAGCTCTGCAAAGTGCCTGGCAACTTGACTCATTAATAGAAGAGGGCGCTCCAATTGGCAAACTGCATGGTGTTGTAGTTGGTATTAAAGATGTACTTTGCTATAAAGACCATAAAGTTTCTGCCGCCTCTAAAATCCTGGAAAATTTTACTTCTGTTTATAATGCTTCAGCCGTTCGGCATTTATTGGCTGAAGGTGCTATCATAATAGGCCGCCAAAACTGCGATGAGTTTGCTATGGGCAGCAGTAATGAAAATTCTGCTTACGGACCGGTTAAAAATGCAATAGATGAAGAAAGGGTTCCCGGAGGTTCATCAGGTGGTTCGGCAGTAGCAGTTCAGGCTGGCATGTGCATGGTTAGTTTAGGCAGCGACACAGGCGGATCAGTAAGACAACCAGCAGATTTTTGTGGTGTTGTAGGGTTTAAACCTTCTTATGGCACTATATCCCGCTATGGTTTAATAGCCTACGCTTCGTCGTTCGATCAGATTGGAATTTTTGCTTCCAGCGTTGAAGACGTGAAAACAATTCTTCAGGTTATAGCCGGGCAGGATGAATACGATAGTACGGTTTTTCAAAACTATCACCTAAAACAAACCTTTCCGGCCGAGGAAAAGAAATACCGCATTTGTTATTTCGCAAATGCTTTGGAGCACCCAGGTTTAGACCCCCAAATCGCTTCTTCAATTACAGCTTTTATTGAAACCTTAAAAGATGAAGGGCATACAGTAGAACCGGTTGATTTTGAGTTGCTTAATTATATAGTACCTGCTTATTATGTTTTAACTACAGCCGAAGCAAGCAGCAACCTATCGAGGTATGACGGGATTAAGTATGGAGCCAGAAATACCGAAGGTGCCAGCGATATTACTGCACTTTACAAGCTTACAAGGAGTAATGCTTTCGGACCAGAGGTAAAACGCAGGATTTTATTAGGAACTTTTGTTTTAAGCGCAGGTTATTTTGATGCTTATTTTACCAAAGCACAGCAAGTTAGAAAAATTTTAACCGTAAAAACGAAATTGCTTTTTAAAGATTTTGATGCAATTATTTTACCTACTGTACCCACTCCTGCTTTCAAATTTGGCGAAAAAAAGAACGATCCTGTAGAAATGTTTCTTGCAGATATTTATACTGTTTATGCAAATTTAGTTGGGATTCCCGGTATTTCCCTTCCGTTATTTAAAACTAAAGAAGGCCTCCCTTTCGGCTTACAAGTGCTGAGTTCTCAGCAAAATGACTTACTTTTGCTCCGCCTTTCCAAACTACTTATGCAATTGCGGAAACGCATATCCGCATATTAAACCAGTTATTGTACCAATCCTGCTGTTTTATCAACCGATTTTTATAAACTAAACATTCGTAATGAACCTCATGAAAAATGTGAACTTCTCTATTAAACTTCGTCGGCTAGTAAAATCAGTTTCAGTTAGTATAGTTTTTCTAATGCTTGCAGTTGCAGGCTCTGCCTTTAAAACAGAAGCAAACGACGATGACATTATCAAAAAATCGTCCAAAGCAAAAACTGAAACAGACAAGTACGGATTTAAAAGTCTCTTCTCAACAAACACCTTCGATCCTTCGCGTCCGTATGTTACCCAATTGAATCCTGAAGCTATTTCCTTTGTTCAGGATTATATCCGGATAAGCGGAGAGAACCTTGAGAAAATGAAGATATGGGGCAGACCATACTTTGAAATGTACGATGTTATTTTGAGCCACTATGGTTTACCAAAAGAATTGAAATATTTATCGGTAATAGAATCGGATTTAATTGCACATGCAGTTTCTGTTGCGGGAGCTGTAGGCCCGTGGCAAATAATGCCTTCCGAAGCAAGAAGCAGAGGCCTTAGAGTTAATTCAAAGGTGGATGAAAGAACTAACTTCACTAAAAGCACACATGCTGCTGCTAAAATTCTAAAAGACTTATATACCCAATTCGATGACTGGCTTTTAGTTATAGCTGCCTATAATTGCGGCGATGGCAGATTAAGACAGGCAATTAAAAAAAGCGGAAGTGCGAATTTCTGGGACTTACAATCCTATTTACCTCTTGAAACACGAAACCACGTAAAAAGATTTATTGGTACACATTATATATTTGAGGGAAGCGGAGGGTTAACTACGATGACCGCTGATGAGGTTCAGGATTACAGCTTAAATGCTTTAGCAATAGAAGCGAGGAAACTACCTGTATCAGAAGATGAACGCTCTAATACAAGTACGGTAGAAGTTGCGGGTAAATATAATTCTACAATTTTGGCAAAAAATATAGGAGTTGATCTCTCTCTTTTCAATAAGCTCAATCCCAACTTCGATAAATTAATACTTTCCGGTAATACTTATACAATGCGTTTACCTGTTGATAAAATCATTTTGTTTGGTAATAAGAAAAATACTATTCTTAGTGAGTCTGTTCAATATCTTTTAGCTGGCGGAACAGCCATAATACTTAAAAGTGGTTGGTAAAATTTTAAAAACTTGTTTGGAATAAGGGTTTGCTGAAAGTTTAGTGAAATAATTTGCTGTAAATGTCTTGGTCTTTCTTGATATAAGAGTTGATTACAGAAAGATGACATTCAAAAACTCTTAATGGTATCTTCTTTTTTTCCTCTTCGGTATTAAGTGTCTTTTGTCTCAGTCTTATAATTGTAAACCTATCTAATTTACGTTTTATTCTGTTTCAAAAATGTTTATAACTCAAATCAAAAAACTACTTAAAATCTGCCTTCTTATAATAATTAATAAAGAGTGCGGTAAACAATATGATATATCCCATAGAAAATGCAACAATAATATTATTGCCGGGACGGTTAGCATCGGGAACAAACTTTCGTGCAGGACCTGGGATTAAGTAATCCGTTCCATCTATAGGTAAAAAATACCCCGCAGGATGAACGTATTTATTAAAGACACCACCTAAAATAGTGTCGGCAACCATTATAAAAAAATAAAGACCAATGGCAAGACCGCTTCGCTTTACCAGCATTGATATAAGCAGCGCTACCAGTAAGTACATAAGGCTTTGGATAAAAAAGTAATTGATAAAATGAACGTTCTGCCACAATGTTTCGGACGAGACAGAAACTGCTTTACCTACAAAAATGACTGTGATAAATGTAATTGCGGTAGCCAGTATGGCCAATAAAAACATCACTAAAAGTTTGCTTAACGCAAATTGTGCCCTGCTTAATCCATCAATAATATTTTGCCGGCTGGTTCTAAAATTATATTCGTTCGTTAGTAACAAGATCATTAGTATTCCAAGCGTTAATAAGAAAAAGCTGTTAACATAACACACCATTTGCCATGTGCCAGGCAACTCGTATGGATTAGGTATCATACTGGCTACAGGATTATGAGATGCATAGTTTATTTTATTCTCTCTTATATTATTAGCCATAAAATAATTCCAGCCCGCCGAAAAACTAAGGAATAGTATTAATAATATCCAAAACGCTTTATACCGGCGAAGCTTAAGCCATTCTATTTTTAATAAGGTGAACATATTTTGCAGGCAGTTTAGTTTTGGTTAGTAAGTTCAAAGAATTTGGTTTCCAAACTCTTTCTTTTAACCCTTAAATGATTAAGAACAATTCCATTATTGAAGCAATAACTATTAATTGCAGAAAGATTTGCCTGGCCTAAAGGAAAGGTTAACTGGATAAGCCCCTGTTCTTCTTTTATTGCGTTATACCCCGTCATTGTTTTAAGAACAGAAAGCAGTGAAACTTTATCGTGGCTGCTTAGTTCAACCACATCTTCATTAATCATCACTTCATCAACCGATCCGGTAGTTATCAGAGTTCCTTTTTTTAAAATAGCTACATGTGTACAAACCTTTTCCACTTCATCCAATAAATGACTGGCCATTATGATGGTATTGCCTTCTTTAGCAAGGCTTTTTATAAGTTCCCTTATTTCGGCAATCCCTTCCGGGTCGAGTCCGTTTGTAGGCTCATCAAGTACAAGTACTTTGGGATTACCTAATAAAGCAGCGCCTATTGCAAGACGTTGCTTCATTCCTAAAGAGTATGTATTAAACTTCGATTTTTTTCTTGCCAGTAAGCCTACTTTATCAAGCACTACATCAATTTCTTCTTTAGTACCCCGGCCACTTATAGCATGTGTTATTGCAAGGTTGTCGCCCGCAGATAGGTAATGATAGAAGTTGGGCGTTTCGAGCAACGAACCTATCTTTTTCCTCACCTCACCATTCCCTTCTCCAGCCATCCATATATATGATCCTTTATTGGCTTTAAGCACATCTAAAACAATACTAAGCAGTGTTGTTTTACCGCTTCCATTAGGGCCAAGTATTCCAAAAACACTTCCTTCAGGAACATCGAAAGATACATTATTTAAAGCTTGAATTTTTCCGTAGGACTTTGTAACGCCATTAATGATTAGTACACTTTGCACAGTTAAATTTTATTTAATTGGGATGAAATAGAGTGTTTAAAAATGATAAGAGAAAAGAATTTTGATCGTCAGAATATAGGAGATAGAAGTTAGGAGACCGGAGTCAGGATATAGAAGATAGTAACAAGAAGTTAGCCATTGCAGTACAACACTTTCTTTTATTTCCGCATAATCCTATTAATCCTAAAAATCCAGGTTCAGACATTCCAGTTCTCTTAATTTCTAATTGGCTTGCCACTCTTCAAAACACTTTGAATTCTCTCCAATGTTTTTCTCTCTCCACATAAACTTAAAAAAGCCTGACGTTCAAGATCCAATAAATATTGTTCGCTTACAAGCGTGGGTTCACTTAAATCTCCGCCGCACATTACGTAAGCAAGTTTACGTGCAACAAGAGCATCATGCTCTGTTGCATAGTTTGCTTTCCACATTCCGTTAATTCCTGCATATAAAGCTCCAAGTGCAGAACGTCCCATCACTCTTATATCTTTTCTTTGCTGGGGCGTTACATATCCCTGATCGTATAATTCAATAACTGATTTTTTTGCTTCAGCAATTCTTCTTCCCTGGTTCATTACTATTTCATCAAGTCCCTTGCGAAGAATACCTAACTGGTAACCTTCAAAACCGCTTGTTGCAACTTTTGCTGTTGCAATATTGAAAAACCTGTTTTTTAAAGTAACTGTTTCAGGTTCATCTTCGTGCATTTCGTCGGCAGCACGCAAAGCAAACTCTTTTGTTCCGCCACCACCCGGTATTAAACCAACGCCAAGCTCTACCAGGCCGATATAAGTTTCGGCAGCAGCACAAATTTTATCTGCATGAAGGTTCATTTCGCAGCCTCCGCCCAAGGTCAATCCATGTGGCGCTATCACTACCGGTACATTCGAATACCTTACCCGCATCATGGTATTTTGAAACATTCTTATTGCCAGGTCAAGCTCATCATACTCCTGTTCTATTGCAAACATGAAGATCATTCCTACGTTTGCTCCGGCACTGAAGTTTGCTCCGTCGTTGGCTATAACCAATCCCTTTGCTTTCTCTTCCGCAAGGGCAATGGCTTTATTTACACCCTCCAGAACTTCGCTGCCAATGCTGTTCATTTTAGTCTTCCATTCAAGGCCAAAAACACCATTCCCTATATCATAAACCGTACAGGCACTGTTCTTCCAAATGGTTTTATCGCTATAGTTATTTAAAATAATAAAAGTCTCCTCCCTCCCGGTATTTACCGGGTCTCCTTCAGTGGAAGATGTATATGTTTTGGTTAACGGAGAATAGCTAAAGCGTTTGCTGTTTTGCGTTTTATAAAAACTGTTGTTTCCGCCTGCAAGCATTTCATCTACCCAGCTCGCTACCTTATAACCGGCGGCTTTCATGGCTTCCGTTGTTTTAGCAACACCAAGTAAATCCCATGTTTCAAAGGCGCCAATCTCCCATCCAAAGCCCGCCATCATTGCATCATCTACACGGTAAACTTCATCGCTTATTTCGGGAATGCGATGCGAGATATAGCTGAACAAACTATAATGAAATTGCTTATAAAACTCGCCAGCTTTATCCTGGGCATTGCTTAACATTTTTATTCTCGTCTTCAAATCTTCAACAGGTTTGGCAGCTTCTATACTTGCAAACTTTGGTTTTTGCCTTGGTGCATATTGCAGTGTTTTCAGGTCTAAAACTTCAATCTCCTTCTCTCCTTTTTCTCCTTTTCTCTTAGCAAAAAAACCCTGCCCTGTTTTATCCCCCAGCCAGTTGTTTGCAACTATCTTATCTAACCAGTCAGGAATTGTAAATGTTTCTCTTGCTTCATCTTCATTACAATTTTCGGCAACTCCTTTTGCAACTTTAACCAATGTATCTATGCCTACTACATCAGCCGTTCTGAAGGTTGCAGATTTAGGACGGCCGATAATAGGGCCTGTCAGCAAATCAACCTCGTCAATCGTCAACCCCATTTTATCTATTAGTTTAAAGATTGACATTATGCTGAAAACACCAATCCGATTTGCAATAAAGGCAGGAGTATCTTTTGCAAGAACTGTTGTTTTGCCAAGGTACAGATCACCGTAATGCATTAAAAAATCAACTACAGATTCATCAGTATAAGGCGTGGGAATAATTTCTAATAATCTTAAATATCGCGGCGGATTAAAAAAGTGTGTGCCGCAGAAATATTTTTTAAAATCCCCGCTTCTCCCCTCCGCCATTAAATGAATGGGAATGCCCGAGGTGTTACTGGTTACCAGCGTGCCTGATTTGCGGAACTTTTCAACTTCATTAAAAACAGATTGCTTTATATCGAGGCGCTCAACCACCACTTCAATTATCCAATCACAGCTTGCAATATCCTTCATATTATCAGTGAAGTTGCCGGTAGTAATCCGCTTAATTACGTTCTTTGTATAAACCGGCGATGGATTGCTTTTAATTGCCAATGCTAATGCATCGCTAACAACTCTATTTTTTACTACAGGATTATCAAGGGTTAAACCTTTTGCCTGTTCCGATACATTTAATTCCTTTGGAGCAATATCCAACAACAGCACCTGCAAACCTATACCGGCAAAATGACAAGCTATACGGCTTCCCATTACACCACTTCCAAGTACAGCAACTTTTTTAATCGTTCTTTTCATTACGTTGTAAAATTTATTGCCTCGCGCTTTTTAATGTTAGTATATATGCTTAAAGCTTCCTGAATGAAACGTGTGAACCTTTACCCTTGTTGGAAAATAGTTAGATATACAACTATTGTGAAATTAATAAAAAATTATTGTCGGAGGAATTTTTAATAAGATCATTAAAACTGATATGAACTGTGAGGAAAGAAGTTATTGAAGGTGTAAATAAAGATTATTACCGGAGCAACCATCTGACAAATAATTACGTATGCTTATTATATCTTTTATGCATTATATTTCATTTTCAAAAACTTAAGCTTATGATAAAAACAATTACTTACACGCTGTGTCTATTAGCTTTTTCTGTTTGTGTTGCTTACAGTAAATTTTTCTTTAGCTCTCAACCCCCACAAGGTCATACTGGTGCTGAAGGTCAAACTTGTACTAACTGTCATGGAGGTAATGCCTTAAACTCGGGCGGTGGTAGTGTTACTGCCACAGGACTGCCAACCGGCGGTTACGTCCCTGGTCAGGCATACAACTTTTCTATCAACATATCTCATGGAGCAGCAAATAGAAATAAGTGGGGTTTTTCGATTGCTGCCCGTAATTCTACCGGCCAAACTGTTGGAACTTTTTCTGATGCAAATCCAAATGCAGCGCCTAATGGAGATGAGTTGAGTCATCTTAATGCTGCGACTGCCACTAATACAAGAACTTTCACCTACGACAGTCTCACCTGGACGGCTCCCACTACGCCCAACACACAAGATAACCAGGTTACCTTTTATTATGTTGGAGTGGCAGCTAACGGAAACTTTAATTCCGGGGGAGATTTCGTGTACTCCGGCTCTACAATTACAGCATTACCAATTACTCTCTCAGGTTTTTTAGCTGATGTAAAAGAGACAACAGTTACGTTAAAGTGGCAGACTGCCAGTGAAAGTAACAGCAGTCATTTTATAATCGAAAAAAGCGCGGATAACCAACATTTTTATCCGGTTACACAAATAAATGCCGCAGGTAATTCTTCGTCAGCACGCAATTATTCTTATGCTGATGAGAAGCCGGCTTACTTTGAAACACCTACATACTACCGTTTGGCGCTAATGGATAAAGATGGTTCGAAGAAATATTCAACTGTGGTAAATATTTCGCTTAAAGCCGTTAAAACGTTTGTTAGAAAGTTGTATCCTAATCCTATAATCAGGGGTAGTATAATGCAGGCGGAAATTATCAGCAATAAGCAACAGCGGGTAACAATTCAATTGATAAGTATAAATGGAAGTAAACTACAACAGTATTCTACTTCTCTTCAAAAAGGAAATAATATTGTAGATATATCTGTCAGTAAGGCGATAGCTTCCGGCATGTATGCGGTATTAGTTCAAACCGAAGATGATGTACAACAAATTCCTGTTTTAATTAAATAAGAACGTCCAACTTTAAAAAACAAACGGGCTTTTGCAAGCCCGTTTGTTCTTAAGACAATGTCTGTAGCATTAACTTACCCCACTTCCTTCATCAATCTTACTTTCAGGGTTTATGAAATAAAGCTTGCCGCTTTTATCTTCGGCCATTAATATCATTCCGTTACTTTCTATCCCGCGCATTTTCCGGGTTGCGAGATTGGTTACAACTGTTACCTGTTTGCCAACAATTTCGTCGGACTTAAAATGCAGTGCAATGCCTGATACAATTGTTCTTGTTTCAAACCCTAAATCAATCTGAAGCTTTAGTAGCTTATCGGCTTTTTCAACTTTTTCAGCACTTATAATTGTTCCAACTTTCAGATCAATTTTTGCAAAGTCATCAAAAACGATTTCGGGTTTGGTGTTTCCAGTTATCGGTTGCTGGTTACTGGTTTCAGGTTGCACGTTATCAATTGCTGGCTGGTTACGAGTAACTTGTAACCGGGAACCGACAACTTCTTCATTCTTACTTTCTTCCACTTTTTTACTTTTTAATTTTAATTTTTGAATTTGCTCTGCTATCTCGGCGTCTTCAATCTTTCTAAATAGCAATTGCGGTTCACGTAAAGAATAGCCTGTACTTAACAGCTTCGCTTTTCCTGCATTTTCCCAGCCGAGCATCTTGTCAACCACCTTCATCATGTAACATAATTTTTTGGCTGTAAAAGGTAAAAACGGATTGATAAGTATAGCGAGGTTGGCAGTTAGCTGCAAACAGATATGAAGGCAATTGTCAATTAATTTTTGCGCAGCCCCCTCCCGGCCTCCCCCTTCAGGGGAGGAGTTCGCATTTGATAATTCTTTTGCAACAATCCAGGGCTGCTTATCCTGCATATATTTATTGCCTTTTCTTGCAAGGTCTATTACTTCATATAATGCCTCTCTGAACTTATATTCTTCAATTAAATTTTCAACTTTAGATTTTGAATGTTGAATTCCTGCAAACAACGTCTTGTCTGTCTCATCTATAATATCGGCATGCAGTACCGGCACTTTTCCTTTACACAACTTATGCATTAGCACAAATGTCCGGTTAACAAAATTACCGAAAATATTTACCAGCTCACTATTGTTGGCCTCCTGGAACCCTTTCCAGGTAAACTCGCTGTCTTTTGTTTCGGGCGAAATGGTTGTAAGGTAATAACGAAGCACATCAGCCATGCTTTCGCCACCGTTGTCTTTCTTTATCCAGTCATTAATAAAATCTTCCATTTCAATACTCCAGCCACGGCTTGTGCTCATCTTATCGCCTTCAAGGTTCATAAACTCGTTTGCGGGAACATTTTCGGGCAGTACATTTCCATGCAGTTTCAGCATTACAGGAAAGATGATGCAATGAAAAACTATGTTATCCTTGCCTACAAAATGAACAAGCTTAGTGTCTTTATCTTTCCAGTAGGGCTCCCAATCTTTACCGTTATCTTTTGCCCATTGCCTTGTAGCGCTTATGTAGCCGATGGGCGCGTCAAACCAAACATATAATACTTTCCCCTGCGCTTCAGGTAACGGAACTTGTACACCCCAATCCAAATCTCTTGTTACTGCACGTGGTTGTAAACCGGCATCAATCCAACTTTTACATTGGCCAACAACGTTTGTTTTCCAATCATCCTTATGTTCACTTAAAATCCATTCTCGTAAAAAATCTTCATGCCTATTTAATGGAAGAAACCAGTGTTTGGTTAGCTTTTTTACAGGTGGATTGCCGCTCAAAGTACTTCGTGGATTAATCAACTGGTCTGGGCTTAGCGATGAGCCGCACTTTTCGCATTGATCGCCATAAGCTTTATCGTAACCGCACACAGGGCAGGTTCCGGTAATATATCTGTCGGCCAAAAATGCTTTGGCTTCTTCATCATAAAACTGTTCGGTTTCTTTTACTTCCAGTTCTCCTTTGTTATTCAGATCACTAAAAAATTCCTGCGCTGTTTCGTGATGAAGCGGATCTGTTGTACGATGATAAATGTCGAACTGAATACCAAGATCAGCAAAGTTCTGCTTAAGTATCGCATGATATTTATCTACTATCGCTCGTGGAGTAGTTCCTTCCTTCATTGCCTGGATGGTAATAGCAGCGCCATGCTCATCGCTGCCGCAAACAAAAATAACATCCCTTTTTTGCAGGCGCAGGTAACGGCTATAAATATCTGCGGGCAGGTAAGCGCCGGCAAGGTGACCAACATGTTTTAATCCGTTGGCATAGGGCAAGGCGGAAGTAATTAAATATCGTTTGGGTAAGTTCATTTGTAATCGTCATTAGTATTTGAATGAACCTCTGCATTATATTTTTAGATATAAAGCAGAAGCATGAATCTCTTTGCCTTAAGCGGCTGCAAAACTAACTATAATGGAGAGAAGGTGAAAATGAACTTGTTATTGCAGATTGGCCGGAAGAGGTATTTCAAGGTCTTTACAAATCTTTCTTACTAAATTATTTTTAACTTCTCTATGCCTGGGTACAGAAGATATTCTTTTATTTACTGTATTTTGATAAATGGAATGGTTTCCACCTTCTCTTACCAAATTACATTAATGTAATACAAGATGACGAACAAGATTAGTTGCTTTCATTAAACTAATTCCAAATTCTCGCGTATAACATTTCTATTGCCTAATGCTTTTTTTGCAAGCATTCGCTGGGTATCCATTATTAATTCTAATGCTTCGAGCAAATTAGCTTTTGCATCTTCAAGTGTCTCTCCCTGAGAATTAACTCCGGGAATTTCTTCAATAAAAGAAATATAACCTCCTTCCGGTACTTCTTCAAACACTGCTGTTAATTCCAATTTTGCTTTCATAAAATCTTTTGCTTAAAATTACTGAAATAATCATAGAAAATATTAAAGTATCAAACGAAACAAACGCAGCAAAATATAAAAAACTCCTATGGGCTAATCAGAGCTTTATATGAGACACAGAAATTTTTAATCCTTTACATCATCTGTGATTTATGTATTATTGCCCTTATGACAATCATTCCTCCCTATTTATCAAAAGGCGATACCATTGGCATTGTTTGTCCTGCTGGTTTTATGCCTGCTGAAAAAGCTGAAACCTGTATAGCTGTTCTGCAACAATGGGGTTATAAAGTAAGGGCGGGAAAGACTTTAGGCAGCCAGTATCATTACTTTTCGGGTACGGATGAGGATAGACTGAAAGATCTACAGGAGATGCTCGACGATAAATCCATTGATGCCATTTTATGTGCACGCGGCGGGTACGGTTTAGGGCGGATTATTGACCGGCTTAATTTTAAAAAGTTTAGGAAGAAGCCGAAGTGGATTATTGGTTTTAGTGATATCACTGTTTTACATGCACATATTTACCGTCGCTTTAATATTGCCTCTCTTCATTCGCCAATGGCTGCTGCTTTTAATGATGAGGAATATAAAAATGAGTACGTGCAATCTTTACAATTAGCATTATCAGGTAAAAAAGCAAAATACGAAACACCGGCACATTCATTTAATAAAACAGGCAAAGCAACAGCCAGGTTAGTTGGAGGTAACCTTTCGTTATTAGCCCACTTAATAGGTACAGCATCAGAATTTAAAACGGCAGGAAAGATCCTGTTTTTGGAAGATGTAGGCGAATATATTTATAACGTTGATCGTATGCTGTATCAACTTAAACGAAGTGGAAAATTAGATAAACTGGCGGGTTTAATCATTGGGCGATTTACAGAAGCAAAAGATACAACCATACCGTTTGGTAAGAACGTATATGAAGTAATACACGATGCAGTTAAAGAATATGAATATCCAATTTGTTTTCAGTTTCCTGTTAGCCACGAAAAAGAAAATTATGCCTTGAAGATTGGAGTACCATATAAGTTTGCAGTATATGAAAAAGGAGTAACACTAAAAGAGTTGTAATCCTTTTTTATTGTGTGAGTATTAGATATAAGGCTAATGCAGGCAATCCTTCCACAATTAATATTTTCGCTTTCTTTGCTGCATGAAGCTTTTCTTTATCCGCCTCACCAAGTCATGGTTCATCAAGCTGCAACTGCATCGAATTTTTCTTCCGCTCAATGGTCTCTTTCTAAATCTTGCTTATCTCTCTTCATTCTCAAAATGGGCTCATCAGAATAAATACGTTGCCTACAATGATTTTTTAAGCAAATGGGATTATAACAAGCGATACCCAATGTATAAATGGGTTATTGAAAAAGAAGGCTTAACCACGGCTATAAATTATCTTGAATTTGGTGTTGCAGGCGGTGAGTCATTCAATTGGTTTCTGCAGCAAAACACCAATGCTTACAGTCGCTTTTATGGCTTTGATACCTTTGACGGACTACCCGAAGACTGGGGCCCGTTTAAAAAAGGCGCATTTACCAATAATAATGTTTTGCCAACAATTAAAGATAACAGGGGTAAATTTTTTAAAGGCCTCTTTCAACAAACAGTGCCGGCATTTTTAAAAGACTTAGACAACAGCAGGCGAAATGTACTAATGATGGACGCTGATCTTTGGTCTGCAACTTTATATGTACTTACCAAAATAGCGCCTTATTTAAAAAAAGGCGACATTATTTTTTTTGATGAGTTTGTAGTGCCCACTCACGAGTTTAAAGCTTACCTTGATTTTGTGGAGTCGCATTACATTAATCTTGAGCTGATAGCTGCTGCTAATAATTATTATTTTGCAGCCTTTAAAGTTGTGTGATCATTAGTAGTGTCTAAGTTCGAACTTTTTGAATTATCCTTCAATTTTAGCAGATAGTACAGAGAACCAACACCAACAAAAAGATGCGTAATTTCAACAGGAGCAATTTTACTTGCTGCCAACACATTATCAAGTACACCCCAAATATCTGCAGATATTCCAAATAAACGTGTAATGATGTTTGTAAGCAAAAGACCTCTTAGTGCCTCTGTATTATTTTAGTCCCGAAAGAAAAAATTTATAGCACCGCTACCCAACAATTAGTCACCCCTGCCATGTAATAAGGATGCAATTTGCGGAGTTAACCAAATACCTAATAACTTAGCTGCTAAAGCTGGAATAAAAAACATCATTGCACCAAATACAAAAGATAAGATTGCTGAAATAAGAAGAAAATTTGAACATTTCATTTGTTTAATTTAGACGAAAATAAAACTTCATTTATTTGCTTGTATTACAACAACTTTTATACTCATTAATCTTTTTATTAATCCTGCTTCCATTGCGGGAGGCACTCTTAATGTCTTATGCATTTTTACGAAGCTGTAATCCATAAAATGTAAGGCAATAGCATAATAATGGTTTCCTATCTTTCTTAAGAAAGCCTTATAAAGAAAGCACACTATCAAGTTTCTCAGTCATTTCCTTATATTTTTTAAGATCGTTATGCGAGCCGTTATTAATACTAATAAATTCATCACCGGCTTTCAAAACTTCTTTTAAAAGGACTGCATTTTTATATGGTATTACACCATCCTCGGTTCCATGAAAAATGGTAACAGGTGCAGTTACTTTTTTTAAGTATTCATTATTTGGAAATTTATACTTTATCATCCTTTCAACCGGATACATCCATAACCAGGTTGAGGTTAAAGAAGGTATGCTGAAATAGGGCGTTTCCAAAATAAGCCTTTTACAATTTCTTATACTTGCTAATTGTGTTGCAATCCCGCTTCCCAGAGATCTTCCATAAATAATAATGCTATCTGGCGAAAAGCGAACCCTGGCCATTTTATATACCTGCAAAGCCTGGTCGTATAAAATCTGTTCATTTATTTGGCCTGTGCTTTTACCAAAGCCGGGATAATCAATCATCCAAACTTCGTAACCATGTTTTGTAATAGTGTTTGCAGCAGAGGCATAATGATTAATATTATCCTTGTTACCATGAAAGTATAGCACAACACCCCTTATGTTATTACCAGGCACAGTAAACTGAACGATATTATATTTAGTAAAATTGTCAACCGGAATGTTGACCTCTTTATAAGGATTTGAAGTATTAAAAGCCGCATCAGCCTTTAAAGCTACGGGGTGAAACAAAAATTTTTCCTGCCAGGTATAAGCGATAATACCAACCAGGCAATAAACAATTATTATAACCTGTATCCATTTAAATATTTTTCTGTGTTTAGTTACCGGTTTACCTTCGTTCATGGCTGCTTTGTCAAGCTGCAAAACTACACTCTCAGCTTTTTGGTGGATGCTTTAGTACTGTAAAATATCCCTAATAAAATTGTGGTATTTAGGAAAGTCGGGCAGGTTATCATGCCTGCCGCCTTCAATTTCTATCAATGTTATTTTAGCAGGGTTTATCTGCTGCAATTTCTCGCTGTGCTTAATGGGTATTAAAAAATCTTTAGTGCCATGAAGAATATAAGTATGGCAATTAACTTTTCTTATCCACCTGTCGGTTCTTAAGTGGTAGCGCAACAAGTACCTGTGCGGAAGAAAAGGAAGAAAGCGCTCAAAAACTTTTATAAAATTATAATAAGGAGAATCCAAAATAAGATACCGTGGCTTGTTGTCGCTTGCAATTTTGGTTGCAAATCCGCTTCCTAAACTTCTGCCGTAAACAATCAAGTGTTGCCCGCCATATTTTATCTGTAACAAATTATAAACGAATTGTAAATCGTTGAGCATTTCCTTTTCGCCTCGTTTACCCGTGCTTTTTCCAAAACCCCTGTAATCAACCAGTACCACATCGTAGTCGTAACGGTAAAAGTCGCGTGCATACTTTGCCCAGCCTTTTATGCTTCGTGTGTTTCCATGCAAATAAAGAATAAGACCTTTAGGATTGCTCCTGTAAAAGTGGAGGCCGTTTATTTGAACACCCGGCTCAATATCAAAAAACAATTCTTCAAAAGGGATATCGTATTGATACTTAAAATCCTTCTTTAAAACTTCGGGTTTAAAAATGAACTTTTCCTGTATAAGGTAAACCAGCAGAAATATAACTGCATAACTGAGAATAATATATATAACAGTTGAATACAAGGGGAATGAAATAGTTTATATTATTAGCTCAATTACTCTCTGCCGGTTTATAATTGTAAGCTAATAAACTTTAAGCTTAAAACTACTTCATCCCTTGTTTATAAATTCTTACTTAAAGTCAGCTTGTTTTTTCAGCTATCCATTTCCACCAGAAGGCTGTGCAGGTAGTGTAAACAAACATGTGATACAGGTCGTCGCTTACTGAGTGACCGTTCCTGACAATTGCCGTATAAACAGGTATAAGAAAAATAACAGCCAGCAGAGTAACTAAAATACCCATAGCAGTAACTGGCACATAAGCCCATCCTGATCTTTTGAACCAAATGTAGTTGTTCATAAAATTTGCTTTTGTTCTTTTGATTTATTTGAATCCAAATAGGAACGGAAATATAAACGTCACGAAAATGGCCCATAAGAAGTAAATGGGCAAGTAATAGGAAATGGCTTTTCCGACGCTGGTTATGTTAGCTTTCTTTGAAAGTACGCTTAAAAGTTGCGCAGTTACTAAAAGCAGATTTATTAAAATTAAGCCATTGCCTCCCAGAACTGCAGCTCTATTGGGTGTAATTCCCCATTCTGAAATCCGGAATAAAATGGCAGACAGCGCAATGCCATTAACAATTATGGTTACAGCAGATAGCAGAAATAGAACCCAGATTTCCGGCTGGCTTTTAGTCTTGGATGTTTCGGCAACTGAAAAGAAAATGATGGCCATAACGCCAATAAATAAGGCATTAAAAATCAATAAAAACTCCCGGTCGTTATAAGGGTCTTTCCCTGAATACACCATGGCTACAAGATAAATTACCAGCATCACCAATACCAGGGGGCTGAATATTTTAGCAATTACCGGTGAAACTTTTCCTACTAACTGCGGATTGGTCTGAGTAAGATAAGTGCCTAAAATTGGTGTAGCGGGAAGCCCGAGAACTACAATATTCTCAAAGTAAAACTTTTCAATATTAAAGCCGATTAATGAGAAAAGTCCAATAGTTATACCGCTTAGGATTGCGCCTGCTATAAGGATGAGGGTTGTCATGACTACAAGGTCGCCGTTATACTTTAAGAAGCTAAGTCGCTTCTCATCGTTATTTCGCTTCTCACCAACAAAAGCAAAACCCAATACCGACCATAGAACTAAGAGTAAATGAATGCACGATAAAATTAAGGTATCGCTTTTCTTAACATCAGGAAGGGAATTGATAAAAATTAATCCAACGAGAGTTAGGCTAACAATAAAAGCGATTTTACCTGCTGATAATTTATTCTTCCAGGCAAAGTAGGCCATTAGTGCTGGAAAAATGATAAAACCGATGTTTCTTGGGTAGAAGAAGTCTTCGCTTATAGTTAAAAATGACGGCAGCTTTGCGATAACACCTGCCACCAGGGAAGCAATTATCACAAATAATAATTCCCTACGGGTGCCCCAGTTAATCTCATCACTTTCGTACTTCAGTCTTTCATTCCAGAAATCTGCGAGTGTGTTGCCTTTAAGCTCCGGATATAGTGTAGTGAACTCTCGCTTAAAAAGCTGCTTGTTAGTTCGGTACATTTTTTCGAGTTGCATGGAGTCGTTTAGATGGGTGAGTATTTCGTCTTTCATGAGTTTATACTTTAAAATTTTTAGTCAAATTTTCAATTCTGATTAGTAGGGGGCGTTTAATTCCACATAGTGCCAGCCAATCCCAAAACAGTACCAAGCCACAACCCGATGAAGTATACAACTAAGCTCGAGATAATAGCCAATGTTCTGTTGAAACCGCGGGAACTCTGATAATACATGAAAGAGTAAAATGCACCACCCATTGCACCGGCTAAAGGCGTAATAATCAAAGGTCTAATCATCCAGAACTTTCCCCATGCTGGATTAGCCTCGTCAACTCCAAATACAAAAAATGAGATCACGAGTAAAGCAATCCCTGCACCCACTAATATTGGTTTAACTAATGATACTGGTTGATTTGGCTGGGTTTGTAATTCGTTTCTTTGTGTCATGATAATTTAGTTTTAAAAGTTATAAAAAAATTTTTGTTGGGTAATAGTGTTGTTCTGTTCAGTTAATAAAGGAGCTTACTCAAGCATTTAAGATTAATTAGGTCGTTCATCCCAAGTACAAAGGCTACCAAAACGAGGAAGCAATAAGTCAATATACTTAATAACATTACCTATAGTCTTTCGGCATCCGCCATTTTGCCGCAAAGGATCTGTCAGGTAGAACAAGACTCCACCTAAGGCACCGACTGCCGGTACCAGAACCAGGGGGCAAAACTATCCACCGGAGACTGCCGGGATTTGGTTTCCCTCCAAGCAATGAGGAAAAGTATAATAAGGAGGGCTGCTACTGTAGCTCCCTGAAGAACACGCTTTCGAAGTGGTGTTGATTGCTTTAGTTGAATGTTCGATTTGTTACTTTCAGTCATGGGATTTTTAATTGTATTTGTTTGTTATATATGTTTTATTGTGTTCTACAGTTATGCATGTTGGTAAATAAAAACTTCTTCTCATTGTTTTGTTTACCCTACTATTTTTTTTAAAAGTACTTTGTATTTCAAAGTTTAACTACAAAAAAATTATCCCATTGATTTTATCATTTGCTCCAATGCTTCCAGGTGTGTCTTAAATGCTTTTTCGCCTGACTTCGTTACCGAATAAGTTGTATTGGTTTTGCGACCAATAAATCCTTTCTGCACTTTTATATAATTGCTTTCTTCAAGCGTTTTTATATGGCTGGCAAGGTTGCCGTCTGTTACCTGTATCAGTTCTTTCAATTCATTAAAATTTACTTCAGCATTTACCATTAAAGCACTCATAATGCCAAGGCGGATACGGCTGTCAAATATTTTATTTAAATTTTCTATTGGGTTCTTCATGCCTCTTTCCTCATAAATTATCATTGTATTGTTCATTACATTATCGCTCGTACTTCCATAACATAAGGGCACCATAAATAATATGTAGTACGCCAAATCCCATCGCCCAAAAATATAAACCATAGCCTACTGCCCAGCAATTGACAAGCCCAAGTAATATTTGACCATACCCTAAATACCTTACTTCGCCTAATGTGTATTTGCTTGCATTTACCAGAGCCAGTCCATAAAAAATAAGACAGGCGGGAGCAATTAAACCATATTCTCCTGACTGCAGCAGCTTCAATATAAATATGCCCCCAACAATCATGGGTATGCTTACATTAATGATTAAGCGCCTTG